>Ga0123342_1009261_pt1 | contig 11878 bp, 5 predicted proteins | sample Turbeawhitnodule_FD_89960 | JGI IMG/M metagenome (GOLD analysis project Ga0123342, IMG submission 89960) | Root nodule microbial communities of legume samples collected from Mexico - Turtle bean Mexico white nodule | ecosystem: Host-associated > Plants > Roots > Nodule | place: Mexico: Nepantla... | reverse complement strand
GCCCATATCTTCTATTTGTTGGGCTTGAGTTGAAGCTTGAACTTGTATTTGGGCTTGGGCTTGGGCTTTTTCTATCATGGGCTTGTGCCTCTTCCATCATCCCCTCCCTCTTGAAAAGGATTTGTCCTCAAATCCAATGCTTCTTCTTCATCATCATTATGTGGATGTATGTTGCTGGATGGTTTCCATCAAAACTTTTTCAAAAACACCTAAGTATAAAACAATCGGTTGTTTCGACAAAATAACAGGTTGTTTTCCACTTAGTTTGAAAAATACTTTAATCTTAAAAGATTTGAAAACACTTAAGCTTTAGATTCAACAAAGAGTGGATTACAAATATAATCTACCCCAGATCCTATTCTAAAGCACCTCAGCAACAGCAAGCACATTCAACCTTCCATCAAACACAAAGGATTTGGATTCTTCAAAGCTTGAGCACACTTGATTCAAGACAAACATCATCAAAGCATTAGACTAAATACTATGATAGGGAAGTTTCCATACTTGATCCTTACATTCTTAGAATGATTTATGACACTGCATATTATTTGACAATTCCTTATATTATTGGATTAAATACTTTTGAAAAGAATTTGACTACACAGTACTACACTATAAAAGCCTTCGAAAAACAAAGTATGAATACTTTCTATGTCAATGAACTTTTCGACATATGATTAGTGGAATAATATCCAGGTTAAAAGTAATTATGCTTCAACGTTTTGAATTTTTATTAACTTGAAAATAATTTGAATGATAATTGAATGTGAAATATTTGAGAATAAAGCTTTGATAATAACGAATATTGAAAGACATTGTTTCAGTGATACCCATGACTTAATTTATAAATTATATTGTTTACTGATTCCTTTTTTGTTATGAGAAACTATCGAAGTGACATAAAGATGCATATAGAGCCGAAAGCATAAGTTTCCTTTCTCAACATCTGATAGGAAAACAATGAAGCTAACAAGCGAGACTTGTGTCAATCAAAACTCAAGCAACATCAAGATGATTCGAATAAAGGAATACACCCAGCGACATACTCAAATGATTGTACAAAAGAAGAAATCGCATTAAAGACACACTTAAACTTTCCTATTTCGGCATCCGATACGAAAGAGAACATGAATAATGCAAAATGGAAATATCCAAGTCAATATATTATCAAATCTCTACGAACAAAGTTTATATAAATGGAGAAAGTATTTAAAAAGTAAATATAATTTAGAGACGCGAAGATCGCAAAAAAGCTAACATTTCCTTATCGAGTGTCTAACACGAAGAAGATGATGAACAAAACTGAAAAGAGAGTATGTAGGGGAATAAGTGATTCAAGCCTCAAAGTTCACATAAAATACAGTTAAAGAAACATTTTGAAATGCTTCATAAGATTCAAGGAAGTACAAATTGTTGAACAAGATGCTTTGATGCCTCCAAATCTAAGTGGAAAGCTTGAAGACCTTACTGCTGGGTGTGTGTTGTCTAGTACTTTTTAACTTGTTAATTCACTCCTTAAGATGATCCAAGCTCATTTAAATCTTTATCATTTTTAAAAGATGGGTTTTCTAAAAGGCTATGAAATTTTAACCCGATGAAATGTAGTGTTCATAACATAATTATGTTAAGTGTTTAAATTGTTTTAAAGGCTTCCTACTGCTTTTAGTTTTTGATCTAACGGCTTTGAACACTTGATTGAGTTAATATAAAGGCTATTTGATATTCTTTTAAAAACTCAAAGAAATAGAGATTACTTAAAAACGTTTTTCAAGAATTCAAAAGCTTTTGATCATCTAAGTGTGCGAAATAGGATTGGGTTTTGTATTCTTCTGAACTTAAGCTTTGTATACCCAGGTGTATTCTACTATCTTTTAGTTTATTGATATTGTGTAACAAGCGACAAGGATTATTGATGCATTGGCATCAACTGATTATCAAGCCAACATTATAGACAAGGTATTCAAAATAAAGACTTGTTAGAAGATGCACTCTTGGCTAAAAATAAAATTCTAATACAACTGATTGAGCAACTAACCACACAAATGGCCAAGTGTGAATTTTGTGGAGGTGATCATCCTAATAGTCACTATTTTTATCAAAACAATTCACTTGAAGTTGAGGATCCATTCGTTCTTGAAAGATGAGTAAAGTTGAAGATGCCTTAGCTAAGCTTGTGATCATTCAAGAAAAGAGAATGGCCACGATTAGGATTATAGAGATCCAGCTGGGACAAATGGCCAAACAAATTGCACAAATTACAGAGGGACCAACTAGCCAATTCTCAGCAAACACCACAACCAAATTTAAGGAGCATTGCAATAATGTAGTGGCTGAAAAAGAAGATGAGACTAAGGAGAAGAGAAAGGATAAAGAGAGAGAAAAGAAAAGAAAAGAAGTGAGGAAGAAAAAATTAAAATAAGGAGAGAGGTGTTCTTGAAAAAGATTTATCATATCCTCATCCTCCTTCAAAAAAAGAGAAGGAAAGAAAATTCTTTGATTAATTGCTCCCTAAAATTATTTTGCAGGAAATTTGAAGCAAGATTCAACACTTGAGAGATTTCGAAAGAACAAGAGCTATATTGAAGAGAGAAATATAGAGCTGAAGGATAGATACAATGCCATTATTCAAAAGGACTTGCCTAAAAAATCCAAGGACCCAAGAAGTTTTAATCTTCCTGTATCTATAGGTGCTTTATCTGTGGACAATGCCTTACTGGATTTGGGGGAAAACATAAATCTAATTCCTTTGGCTAAGCTGAAGAAAATAGACGATCTAGAGGTTCAACCCACCAAGATGCAATTACAATTAATTGACAGATCCATCAAATATCCTTATGGTGTAGTTGGAGATGTTCTCGTCAAGGTGGATAAATTTACATTACTTGTGGATTTTGTTGTGATGGACATAAAAGAAGATGAGGAGGTTCCCTTAATACTTGGAAGACCCTTTATGAACACTGCTAGAATCATAATTGTATTGACAAAGGAGAACTTCAAGATAGAACTCAAGATCAGGAGGTAACTTTAAATCTTTTTTATGGTCTAAAAAATTTTAATGTAGGGGAAGAATGTGTACAAAAAGATGGAATAAAGAGAGATTTCCACCTTGAAATAAACTGACGTCAAGCTAGATGATGTTAAACGAGCACTTACTGGGAGGCAACCCAATCCACATTTTAGTTTTATGTTGTTTTGTTATTTTTATTTGATTTTACCTTTCAAAAATCATGTTTTCTTGTAGGGATTCTCGCCCAGGCGAGTCAACTCTCTCTTGAGAGAGTTTGACGTCGAAAAATAGACTTTTCGTGCAGGGAGTCTCGTTCAAGTAAGACAAATGGCGTTCAAGCGAGTTTAACGACAAAAAAATTGAGTTTTCTACAGGGATTCTCGCTCAAGTGAGTTTGGCGTCGGAAATTCTTGCTCAAGCTAGAATTTTTTTTGCAAAAAAAAAATTAAAAGAAATTAAAAAAAAATTAAAAAAATTAAAAGGTAACACCCTCACTACATACCACCTAATTAGTTTGCAGGTTATGTATTTTGGCCTAAGGACATGTTCTATTATTCAGGGGAGGAAGATCCAACAAATAAAGAAAGACTATAAATGAAGATTTTAACAAAGAGCTAGATGACTTCTTAGGAAGAGAGGATTGAGCAAAAATATGGTTTCATCTTTCTAATTCTCTTTTCTTTTTAGTTATTTGAATTTTTTTTATGTTTATGTTTTTATTTTTCAGTTATCTTGTTTATTTTCTTTTGTTTAGTTTGTTTCAATTGCTTATTTTGTATTTTGAATAAATTTTAAGTTTTTGTTAATTTTATGTCTTGAATTATTTTCTTGAATAAATTTCAGTATTAATTTTTTTTTCTAATTTTTTTTTTCTAAAATAAAAAAGAACTAGAATGTTATTTTTGAATTGTGAAAAAAGGAATTTGTGTTTAAATATTAGATAGTGAGATGAGATAGAAACAGGTTAGAAAAGAAAATGTGATTGAATCCCTATTCAAATGTAGTTGGAATTGTGATACATGAAAATTTAACAAAATGACTGATTAAGATAGGGAATTACAAAACAAAAAGGAATGAGACCAATTAAACCAAGTGAGTGTGTGAACCTTAAACAATTTTGAGAGTTTACTGATGAATTAACAATTGTGTTTGCTTAAATTTTTTTTGTTACATCATAGAAGAGCATGAAGATGATTGAGGCGTTTGTTTTATATTAATTAGGAACCCAGGGCCTTAATTTTGTTAGAATTCACTTGATATATCCCCTTTGAGCTAATAATTGTTGTTATTATTGCACCCTAATCTTTGATGATATATTGTCCTACTGTTTAGCATGTTTAAGAAAGGAGAACATAGATGCAATAAATATAGAAAAGGGAATGGTTGGTTTTAAATTTTGAAAGCTTAAAAAAGTTAAAAATAGGAAGAATTTGTTCCTATTGATGAAAAAAAAGAATCATCATGAAAATCATGAGATGGTAGAAAGAAAAATGAGGAAAAGTGTGACATAAAAAGAAAATGGTGATTAGATAGCATATATGTGTTGAAGATGGATGAAGCTTCTTCTCTGCCAAGTCTTAGTGAGTGTTTGATGAAGAAAAAAGCTAGTTTGCTTTGAAGGTTGTAATGTGTTTTGAGATGTCCTTGTATATATGCTAGAGTTAGTTTATGGTTGCCTTTTGCTTCATTACCTATCCTATATGCCTAATCAAGGTGGTAAGATCAAGCACAAGAAGTGTTTCAATGTTTTTCAAAAAGTTCTTTAAAGTTTTCTCAAAAAATTAGGTTATTGCACAACAATAAATCTGTTTATTTGGAAAACAATAGGTTTTTTTTTGTTCTGCTGAAAGGGTTTTCGAAATTCTGTTAGGGCACCAAAAGTTCAGTTCAGTCAGTTATTTAAGTTAAGATGAGCTGACAATTCCTTCATAAAAACAATCTGTTTGTTTTGAAATTAACTTGTTGGTTTTATAACAGCTTTCTAACTGTTTTTTAAAAGTTGTTAGAAACTATTTTCTATATATAGAAAGGATTTTCTCACATTAAAAGGTGTTGAGCAATCATGGTTAAATAGAGATTAAATGTTTTCTGTGTGAGAAGAAGGATTGGAATGAGTTTTTGAATGGTTTTTCAAAAAGATCTTCAAGTGTGCTTGTTCTAAGATACTGGTTTTAGTTCTTGGATCTTCTTCCAGATGTTATCTTTCCTTTATTCATTCTTATAAAAGGTGTTAGTGTAAGTCACTCTTTGATAAGGTTTCTTGGAGTGCAAGTTGTGCTGAAATAGGGTTTTTCAGCTTAGGTTGTATTGTTCTTGTAGGGTTCAAAGAACTGTTGTATGTTGTAATTGATTGAAATTGGTTTTTAGTGAATATCACCTTGGAGTGAGGTGAAACTAGATGTAGCTCATTATGAGTAATGCGTATAAAGTGTGCTTGCATTATTCTTCTCATCCTTGCACTCGTTTATGATATTTTGGTTAATCTGTAAAGAAAGAAATATGTTCATTTAAAATTGAACCTGTTATTTCTGGGCTTACTCAAACTGTTCTTCTTGATCTGGAAAAGTTCTTTAATCATAAACAAAGCCTTTTGAAGTTGTGTATTGATTGGTTTAAGGACAAACAATTTCTTCATTAAATCTTCGTTAAAGATTCACCTTCTTTGAAGAATTGTGTTGAAAAACTTGGTTGATCTTTTGGTATAAATTTTGTTCTTTAAGCTATTGGAAAATTAACAAATCTGGTTCTATAAAATTTCTCTGTTTGATCTCAATCCTAATCTGAACAAGTTTTGGTTTTGGTTTTGTTAAAGTGTATTGAAAAATAAATTTGTTCCTTTTAAAATCAATATGTTCATTTTCTTCTGAAATACTTTAAACCAGTTTGTGTTTGTGAAAAATTTATAACTTCAATTCACACCTCCCCTCTTAAACTTAGACACGAATAGACCCAATAATATGTTCTCTCTAATTGGATTGTAGAAATGTTCTTCTTCTTTAAGATATGCATTTTGTTATCTGAAAAACCAATACTTTTTGGAAGCCCGACCTCATTACAACCTTGGAAAAGACTTAAGATTCACGTTTCTCATATATGTTTGTGATTTAAAGATGAATTATAAAGCAAATGTGAGTTGTTATGATTCAGTGAAAAGAGAGAGAAACACTTACTTGTGAGCATATGAGAAGAAAGTCCCTAATGAATTTTCATTTTATTGTTTTGATTTGATCCTGAATGTTAATTGTATCTATATTTTTCTATATTTGAATTTGGAAGAATCAAAAGTTTCTGATTTGATTTGTTTAGTGAATTAAGCTGTTTGATATTTAAATTCAAACATATTCATTTACTTTGCTTGAGGACAAGCAAGATTCTAAGTTGGGGAGAGTGATAAGTGCCTAATTTCAATAATATTTCATATTAAAATATAGGCACTTATGAGGATTTATTGCTAATATACATATAAGATCATCCATAATTTATGAATTTATACTTTTTTACATTTTTTATGATCTTTATTTGAATAATAGCATTTTATTCCCAAATTTTGTGTTAATTGCAGGTTTCTAGGGAGGATTGAAGATTTGGAATAAAGGAGAATTATTTGAGCTAAAAAGAGCAAGTTGGAAGGTCCCAGAATAGATAAAAGCGCCGAAAAAGCTAATTTCACAACAGGAGTATCTCGCTCAAGCGAGATATTCTCGCTTGAGTGAGAATGCTCCAAGACTGTTTTCAGAAATTGACGATTCTCTCGCTCAAGCGATAATGCGCCAGACAGATTGGGCCTTTTTTTATGTTTTATCACTTAGCCCATCAGTGCGACGTAGGAAGTCACCTAACTCTACTAAATTAGGTTAAATAGGGGGCTAGAGTCACAACCCTGGTGTGCAAGATTGAGAGGAAAACACCATTGAGTAAGTTGTAACACAATTGGGAGAATGGATGGTGGTAGAAGTATGCGTAGATAATTCTACCCTTTGGAATTTGGAGTAATTTACTCAAACTCTTATGTATTGAGATGATATTTAATATGATATAGTATTTTGTTCTTGATTGATTATTGGTATTGTTCTTTTACTTCTAAATTTCTGTGACAAATTGAGAACCTTAAATCTGATCGAGAGGTAATGTTAGGGTTCTTACCTAAACAATAATACTCAACATATTTGAGTGCTAGAGATAGACTTGAAATGTCAATTACCATTAATGTATGAGTGTGATTTCTAAGTTGTTTTTATAAGTATGCGAGAGATTGATATTTAGGAAGCATTCTTAAGAATTTTATACGCGAGAGACCGATATAGATGAATTTTATACGCGAGAGATTGATATAGATGAATTTTCTACGGGCATCAATTTCAATCAAAGAACTTAATATTGACATTCTAATCAAAATAGATGAGAGTGAGAGAGATGAAACCTAATCCCTATTTTTCCAACTTGAAGCAACCAATTCTTTGACTGTTTTCTCATTTATCACTGCCAACACAACCAATTTCAACACTTTTTTTTATTATTCTATTTGATATTTAGCGATTATTGTACTTGATAATTCATTGTTCCTCGTGAGATCGATATCGTTAGGGACAAGTGTTACTTTTGACAAACGCGGTGCACTTGACGTAGAAAGTCATCAAGGTGTATAATATTGTTGTATCTGAAGAGATGGAGGTGAAAGGCTCTTGAGTGTAGGGGATTGGACGTAGCCCTTGTTGGTGGGTGTAGGAGTTGATAAAGGACAAATGAGTACTTGTTCAATCGAGAGTGGCTTAAGTAAAGAATACTCCTTGACGGGGTCAACCAAGAGTGGTTGCAATTCAAAAGAATACTTAGTTAGCCAGGAGTGTCTAGGTGTAAAGAATATTAATGTTGGCCAAAAGTGGCTTGAGTAAAGAATACTTTGTGTTAGTTAAGAGTTGGGTTGGAAAGGAATGCCTTTGAGCCTGAAGAATACTCAATTAATCCAGAAGTGACTTGCGTGAAAAGTACTAAAGGGAATAGCAAATGGCCAATAGCAAGAAGTGGCCACGAACCCAAAGAATATTTAAGTGTACTTCACAATAATTTGCCTAGTTGAACTTGTCTTATTGGTAAAAAAAACTGAATATAAACAAATATAAATTGTTGTGCATACCTTTTCTCTCTATTGTTGTTTAAATTATATGTTATATTATTGACTTCATTAACCCAAGAAAGAGAAAGTTGTTGTAAGAATATATTCTAAAAATATTCTTGTAACATCGCTATATTATTCCCATATCTAATAACCATAATCTGCATGAAATATCAAAATAAATATATAAATATATTTACAAATCTTTCTTATAGTGTTTCAAAATATATTTCTCTTCATAGGACTTTAAATATTTAAATAAAATTAAAAAAATATTTAAAAGAAAATAAAAAATTTCATCATCCAACTTCTCACTGAGTAACTTTATCACCTGTAACATCATCTGCTCCCGTGTAAATACACGATCATTACAAATTAAGGAAAGCAACTATAAAATAAAGCAAAGGACGAGCTAGCTATTTTCAAAACTTCTAATATAAATATAACTTTAAGTATCCGCATAAAGACATCAATTCTCATGCATTTCCATATAACCATCAAGTATCTATTAAAATTCATAATTCATCATTCTCATGCCAGGCATCTAGTGACCCACAACACATAGACACTTGACTCTACTTTTGGAAGACTCGTGTATTGAAATTAACATCCAGAAACCTGCACCTGTCATACTACTCGCTGTGAAATCCACACAGTCATGCGCATAAACTTCTCAATACCTCATCATCTAGTATGACATAGTAAATTCATATGACCTGAAAGATCAGATTATATTTCAAACCGCAGACAAAGTCATATGAACCTCCATCAGCTCTCACCAACTGAATAACTTCATCTATGTGATTCCATTATATCAGTAGAGTACAAATGTCTCATTACGGGCTTGGCAAATTAATACACCCTAACAAAATCTCAACACGGTATTTCCTTTCTTGAAAATACTATATCTTGATCACACTTTCCCCTCATTACATACATCATTTAACACATCAATGCACCGTTCAATAACATCACATTTTAAACTTTCTAAACAATCCAAATATATCTAAAAATTCACTTAAACACATAACTAAGTTCCTTTAATCATATTTATAAATAAAATTTAGAATTTTCACTTAATAACAATAGGCAATAATAAACTAGGTTTTAAAAAGCAAAAACAAAAATTAAGTTTTTTTTACAAAGTCTAGCTTGAGCAAAAATTTGCTCGCTTGGGCGAAAATGGGTCTCATCCAAGCGAAAATCCTTTTGCTTGAGCGAGAGTAAACTAGAGAACACCTCCAAAATTTATCCCATTTTCGCCTGAGCGAGAATGGACCCGCGAACACCCTATCTTTCTATTATATTTTCATTGAGTGAGAATTAGCTTGCTTGAGCGAGATATGCAGAGAAATCTACATAATTATGCCTAATTTCATATTCATAGTCCAACAAAAACAACTTTATTAGCTCATTTCACTTCAAAAGTAACTTACATAATATCAATTATACAAATCAACCAATTTTTCAAATTCAAACCAAAGCATTTACCATAAATCATCCATATCAAAATTAAAATATTCACATTTTATCTCAAACAATATTCTGCATTACTCATAAACAATCAATCCCACAAACAAATTTTGGAACTAGTGGCCACGTCACTCCAACATCCTGATCTTCTAGCCTAGGGTTCTATTGAAAATTTAAACTAGTTTCCCTTACCTAAACTTGAGCAGATGCTCACTAAGAGCTCCAAACCTACCAAAAGCTCAAGGGTGGCTTAACCGGCACCACAAAGTCCTAATAAAAAATCTAACTATATCACTAGGACCCTGAGCTAACAGAGATTAACCCTGAATCTAAAGGAGTCACATGAAAAGCATATGTAGAGACAAACCTAACAAATTTAAAATTTAACTCAAAGAAAAGAGAAAAAATGAACTTATTCTTTAAAGATTTTCATCGGGCGATTTTGTAGTATTCACTGCCAGGAGTTTGATGGCGGACTCCGATAGTCAAACTGATGAGCGAGGAGATTAGAATGATGGTTTTTTAAAATGAAACCTGAATAACTGAATTTCTATTTATATACTCTTTTAACTTTAATAATAAAATATTCAAGTGTCATTTAGTTAGTTATATCTCTACATACTATTTTTTATATTAATTAAATTTTCATTTCATATATTAAATTTTGAATATGTGGAAACACTTTCTTAAGTAGCACGTCATTTCATCTTGTTCGAAAAATACCCAACATCAGATTTAATTCACAGATACATCATTATGTTGCATTAAAAAAAGGTATATACACAAAACAAAATATTTTTTTAAGATGCTTAATTTACATTTTTATTATTTTATATACTTATAATTTCAAAATTATCATTTATGTACAATTAATTATCTTCTACTTAGGATTTTAAAATAATAATTGTTCTTCCAAAAAGGGGTTGAGGACTCTTGTTCAAGCTAATGACACAATCTTCACAAGTTGATCTCTCAGACTGGACTTTCATCTTCTTCTCTCACAGTTGGGCTCTCCAAGTTGGGTTTTCGGTTTCTCCTCTCACGGTTGTGCTCTCCAGGTTGGGTTTTCGACTTCTCCTCTCACGATTGGGCTATTCAGGTTGGGCTTTCGGCTTCTCCTCTCACGGTTGGGTGTGTATCTACAAGACGCTCTGATGCCAAAGTCAGAAATAATTTATGTATTCATCAGATAAAATTCACTCTTACTTACCTCTTGGGTTGATCCTTTATTTATAAGGCTTTCTTATTGGGCTTATAACTTATTTGGGCATTTCTTTCTGCACCACTTATTATTTTAAACACACCCATTAATTTGGGTCTTGCTACAGTGATTATATACATATATATATATATATATGTTTATTTTATCCTTTATATGTAGTTCTCGGCATAACCTTTCGGTGTATTCTTTCGCTTATACCTCTGCGTCCTAGCAGTACACTAGTCCCAAGCATAAAGATTTTTATTTATTTATAAAAACTTTATCCCTAAAATTAAAAATGTGTCAAAAAATCTTTCTTTAAAAATCATTTTGATTTTTCATTAAATGTCTCATTTTGTGTGTTTTTTCTTGATCAAAAGTGATTTGATGTGATCGATTCACCCAACCGTTACATGCAAAGCATTTTAATGGTTTTAGATATTGTGACGTTTCAAATTTTAGGGTTTTACTTCCATTATAAATACCTTGCTTCATTTGTTTTTGAGCTATTTTATCTTGTTATTTTCTGAAAGATCCAACGAATTGTTTCAAAGGTATAATGTCTATCTCGAGCTTTGTTTCCGTTTCTGATGAATTTATGAGTTTTTCGAGCACGAGTGGTGAATCTACTGGACGAGTGATACGAGCTTAGCGAAATCCGGATTCCATCTCCTCATCTGTTACCCTTTCATGTATGAAAGATTCAAATGAAGCCATTACTACTGTCGTAGCCCATAGGGCCGAAAGGATTGCACCACAAATGATATGAACCAAAAATACATGAAGATGACCAAGGATGCTATACTTGAAGGTTCATCTCAACAAGCAAATAAAGACCTCATTAATAGGAGAAATGCACAAAGCCCAAAGCATTTGAAGTTCTTCTTATCAGTCTTCTCAAAAGATGAGGTCCAAGCCAATTAATATGTTTTGTAAATAATATAGGAGTAGCCTTAGGAAGGTGCCAAAGAGGAAAACCAAAAGACACCTCTCATGTAAGGCTCTTAGGTGCTACTTTAGAGAAGGAACTAGAAAGACTCTTCCAACTCCTTTCTCTCTTAGGCGCTATTTTAGAGAAGGAACT
>Ga0123342_1009260_pt1 | contig 11879 bp, 3 predicted proteins | sample Turbeawhitnodule_FD_89960 | JGI IMG/M metagenome (GOLD analysis project Ga0123342, IMG submission 89960) | Root nodule microbial communities of legume samples collected from Mexico - Turtle bean Mexico white nodule | ecosystem: Host-associated > Plants > Roots > Nodule | place: Mexico: Nepantla... | reverse complement strand
TTCAAATGCAATTGGAAGTCTCATGTATGCTATGGTATGTACTAGACCTGATTTAGCTTATGTTGTTAGCATTGTTAGCAGGTTCATGCATAATCCAGGCAAGGCACACTGGGAAGCCGTTAAGTGGATACTTCGTTATCTGAAAGGTTCTCCAGATCTTGGTTTGGTATTTGATCAACATAAAGCCAATCCCGGAGGAGCAGTTGGCTATGTTGATCCTGACTATGGTGGTGATTTAGATCGGAGAAGGTCACTTTCAACCTACATTTTTACCCTATGTGGGTCTGCTATCAGCTGGTATTCTTCACTTCAAGCCATTGCGACTTTGTCCACCACTGAAGCAGAATATATCGCTGCTATAGAAGGTATGAAAGAGGCTATATGGCTTCGAGGCTTTGTAAGTGAACTTGGTATTCAACAAGATGTTCTTGTTATATTTTGTGATAGTCAGAGTGTTGTCCACTTAACCAGGAAGAGCAAGTATCACTCAAGGACCAAACACATTGAGATTAAGCACCATTTTATCCGAGACATTGTTGATACGGGAGATATAATTGTTGAAAAAATTCACACGGCTGAAAATCCTGCAGACATGTTGACCAAGCCACTTCCACCGGCTAAGTTCGATCATTGCCTGAACTTAGCTGGTATTATCCATAATTAATCAAGGCTTCATGGCGAGAGAGTGTTCCAGTCAAAGGCAAGTCAAGGTGAAGATTTGTGGGTTATGACTCACCTTTTCAGTTTTCTTGCAATAATAAGGAGGTTACTTACCGTTGACAATTAATTGAAATTATTGGGAGGTTACTTACCGTTCACAATTAATTGTTATTAAAGGGAGGTTATTTACCATTAATTGTTTTTATTATTGTTGTCTCCTAGAACCACTATATATAGTGACTTCCTTCAAGTAATGTAAAACACACAACAAACAGCAATACACACTTGCTTCCTCTCTCTTTTCATATACTCTCTATTTTTGCTCTTGGGTGTAAGTGTTTAACCCATATAGAGAGAATTTGTTTTGGGACTATTTATCTATTAACCTGAGAGGAATTCATTGTACTCCCAATACCATTATAGTGGAAGTTTTGGCTCTCTCACTGGTGGTTTTTTACCTCTATTGAAAGATATTTTCCACCTAAAAATTTCTGGTATCATTCTCATTTTCTTTATTACTTTAATTTCTCATAATCTTTGGTTGAAATTATTACAGTTGAAATTATTACGCTTTCGCACATGATATCCGTACAAGACTTAATTGAAAGTCGCAAATACATTTTTAATTTTGAGAAAATTATGGGTACATAACTGGAAATTTATATATTTTTTAATTTTAATATGTTTAAAACCACTATCACAATTTCTTTCTTCAGATTTTTTACTCTTCAAACTTTATAGAGAATTACAATTTCTATTAATAACTAGGACACGTATATATTTTAGAAGGACCTATGCTAACCTACTCGTAAAGCATATATATATATATATATATATATATATATATATATATATATATATATATTTTTTTTTTTTATTTTTTTTTTTTTTATTTTTCAATAAAAAAAGTTGACAATAACTAAATAAAAAATTGAAAAAGTTGAATTTATTTCCCTCGATGAAAAATTAAAAAATTCTTTAAGAACATCTATCCCTCATGTGAGTTAATGAATTTGACAAGTTGACAATGAGTTTAATGGTAAGTAGTTGAATGGAAATTAAACAACAATAAGAATTAGTAGGTCATTAATCAATTTTAGAACTCGAGATTACTCCGAGAATAGTCATAATATATGCATTTTATTTGAACATATATGTATTTATCTTCATATAAATGATAATAATTATTAATTTTTATCATTAAAAAAATCCTATTAAATCATAATTTTAAATTCACCACTAGATCGTTTACCTGACATTCTATTAAATACATAAGCCCTTGTACACGCCAATTAAAAAATGTTAACTTATTTTACAATGACAAAAATATGAAACTCTTATTCACATTGGGATAGAATAAAAGCTTAAAAGTTTTTTACCTCATATAGAATTAAAATTTAACTTTTGCTAATCCACTTTTTAAAGACTTGTGTTAAAGGTAAGTATACACAAATTATTAAAAAAAAATGGAAAATAAATCTAAAAATTGTAAAAGAACTCGTTTTTTGATCAGAAAAAATAAAATAACTTTATGGTATCCCAACCTTATGCAGTAAAAGCCTATACTCTCCACCTCTTACAGCTTTTCAACTAAACCCAATACAACTTTTCAACTAAACCCAAAAAGAAATCTGAAAATGCATGTAATGTTACTTTGCTTTGATTGATTTTATACTAATGGTAATATAAGTAGGTGTCTAGTTTCCACTTTGATGAAGTTCATACACGTAATCACCTACAATAATTAATTAATGTGCTTAAATTTCATAGGCTAGAACTTTTTACCATTGAAAATAAGAAGGAAGATTAGCTGGTGATGAAGAACATAACTCGGTTCTTAACTTGAGAATAAAGTCTGAATGAGTACGCTACGGCGCCATTTAAGAACAAGGTCCCAACTTCTCCCTCTTCCCTTCTATATAATGACTATGCATTCTCACTATTTTTCTCATCCTTCCACACTAAACACATTTCCTTTCTGTTAATCTGTTATTGCAATATGGCTTTCAAAAGGAAGATATCATTATTTATCTCAGCCCTGTTCGCCATTTTCCTTTTCCTCTCCTCAGATGTGGCAGCAAGGGAATTGAAAGAGAGTGAGCTATCTATCCTTTTACCTTCTTTTTTTCATTTGCAACTTTAAAGTAAGAGATAAAGTATAAAATATTATCAATATGATTTCTTTTATCGTTCAAATTTTATAAACAACTATCAAATTTTGCAAAGCAATATATGCATATAGAAAAGTCTTCAAATCATAAATTAAATTAAGAGAGTTAAACTCCAAATCAATTTACCAGGTTTTTGTAAAGATAATTTTTTTTAATAGATTTTTAACACACACATATATATATTATTGGAAATAAAACAAAATGACCATTCTTAATGTATTTTTATGTAATATCATTAAAACATTTTTCAATATACAATATGTTTACCATAAAGGGTTTCTTAATCTTTTTCATTCGGTCATAAGTAACTCTCCTTCTAACCTTTTTATGTTTTATAAATAATCATGGTGGTGGCTTCCCAGTTTCTGGTCGCGATCGTCGTGCCTTCTCTGGCGATGGTGGCTTCTTCAGTGGTGGTGGATACTTTGGCCCCTACCGTGGACCTTTGGGTGGACCTTTCGGTGGTTCCTATGGTGGTGGGTACGGCGGTTTCCCCTTCTATGGCAGATATGGGTCTGGTGGTGGATTCGGTAACTTTCCTGGTGGTGGATTCGGTAACATTCCTAGTGGTGGTGGATTCGGTAACTTTCCTGGTGCTGGATTCGGTAACATTCCTGGTGCTGGTGGATTCGGTAACTTTCCTGGTGGTGGTGGTGGATTCGGTAACTTTCCTGGTGGTGGATTCGGTAACTTTCCTGGTGTAGCCGGTGGGTTACCTAACAATCCTGCTGGTGGAAGATTGCCGTGATAGGTATTATCAATATGGGGATGTAGCGAGAGAGTTGAGACAGTGCAATTCTACGTACTTAATAATATATTTCATCAATAAAATCTCTTGATGTTATGAGAGGCATGGATGGAAAGACAGCAAAGATGCATGCATGCTTTGTTTCTCTTTTCTCCTCACCTTTCTTACCACAAGGAGATAGGTTTCAGCAATAGGTTTTTACTTTATGCCTGTGATCTTTGATTAGTTTAAGAGCATACTTAAATATCTGCTGTACAAATAAGTTGTCTTCAATCCTGATTTTTTCTTCTGCTATTACTATCTATCATCATCCTCTTTGCTGTTAAGTTTCTCCTTAATTCACTCTGTTTATCATATCATTACAATTTACAGCCATGTGTATTGATTCAGAAAGCAGATAAATTAGAAAGCCTAAGCTTAATCTAACAAGGTCAACGCTGCAGTATTTAATTTCCCCATTATGCCTAACTTAAATGAATAAGGACTAAAACATCTTAGATCATGAATATTGTATAAATGTCAAGAATAATATCATATAAATTAAAAGTATCCTTAATGAACAAAAAAATTAACAGGTAAATTTAATCCTCATTTTTAGTCTATTCAAGACATGCCAGAAAAAAGTAATCAATGTATGATTAGTGTGTTAAAAAGAAGAAGAAAAAGGAAGCTAATAATCGCTAAGGAACCAATATCACATAAAAGATTTAAATTATGTTTCGTATGACATTTTTTTGTCATTTTTATTTTAATTATAAAGCATTTTTTTAATTAGATTTTTTTATTGAAAATAAATAAATTAGAGTATTAGAGGGATATTAATAGAATAATTGTTTTTAATTAGAAACTGTTTGAAGATTTATTAATTTGATTAACACTAATTACCTCTTGAATGAAAATTATTTTGACAATAGTAAACAAAAATATGTAAATTAATTTAATCATATTAATTTTAAAGATAAAAAAAATCTATAAAAGTACACAATATATACATTTTGATCTTCAACTTTTAAAATGTCAAAAATGATTTTGAACTAAAATAAATATTTTACATATATTAATTATATACTATATTATTATAGTTAAACATATCTAATCACTAATTACAAAATATAAAATATTTAAAAGTTTCTAAATAGTTTTTCAGTGAATTTTTTAAGATAATAAAAAATTAATTGAACATAATTCTACAACGTCAACATATATGTAAAATAATAAAAAATATTTTATAAATACTTTTTTATTAAAATTTGAAACATAAGTACAAATTTCATTTCTTTAAAAGTATGAGTATAAATTAAATATAAAGAATAAAATTTATGAACATTTAAAGTCAACACTTTTAAGAGTTACAAAATAATTTAATCAATAAAATAAATAAATCTGACTTACAATTGTATTATAATGTACAATATAACTCAAGAAAATTAAGTTTGAATTAAATTATTAAATATTTTTAAAAAATTCTATACTATTATTTGATCATATTTTTATAAAATTAAAAACCATTTATTTAAATAGAATCGAATAATTTCAGTGTATATTAAAAGTATTTAAAAGGTAGTGACATTTGTGTACAATTTAAGGTCTTTGTATAGCATTCAAAGGTATTTCTTTCAATGGTTTTTAATTTAGATTTATGAAAGTTGATTTTTAACCTAGAGGCAAGCTCATAACACCTTAGAATACCTTTGATTATAAACACACTTTGATAGTTATCTTTACACAAAAAGAGGATATCATCTGCAAATTGTAGCATAGATAATTTTGTTCAACAAGGTGCTTTGAAGTCTTCAAATACAAGAGGAATGCTTGAAGACTTTGGTGCCAGTTTTGTGTGTGTGTCTAGTAGTCTTTGAATTGTTAATCCACGCTTTAGGATGATCCAAGGTTAATTGAATCTTAATCCTTTTGAAAAATGAGTTTTCTAAAGAGTGTGAAATTTCAACCTGTTGAAATGTCGATTCAACCGATTGTTTGACACTTAGTGGCTTTTAAAATGAGTTTGAAAAGCTTGACTTTGTTTTCACTTTGCTGTCAAACTGATTCAACCGGTTGTTTCAAGAATTCAACTAGTTGTTTTTATGGAAACCTTACCTAGGTGTATTCTATTCCTTTCTTCCTTGAGCATTGTATTTTTGTGTGTACTCGTGTGGTGCAATTTCAGAAGGTGTACTGGAAATTGTATGTTTTGCCAAAGAGTGGTGTGTGTTCTTGAGGGGTTCAAGATCATTACTCTTGGTGTGTGGTTTGTAATATAGGTTTGATTACATAGTGAATTCTCAGTGGTTAGCTGAGGACTAGATGTAGCTCTTGGTTAAGAGTGAACCAGTATAAACATCTTTTATGAATTTGTCTATCCCTGCACTCATTAAACTGTTTTAACTTTGATTTTTCAAATATGTTGGTATAAACAACCGGTTGTTTCGTGAAAACAACAAGTTGATTATCTGGAATCAAACTTAAAATTAGTTTTCTATTTGGCTTAATAGATTTTAATTGATTGATTCTTCATAGCCTTTCACTCTACCTTCAATACTTGCAAAAATCTTTCAAAAACAATTCACCCCTTTTTGTTTAAGGCTTCTAATTCTAACAAATTCAACCTTAAGCCTACCTACCTTCACACCATTAAGCAAATTCCTCTTAACATCTTGTCTCACAAGTCCTACAAAGCCTTTGACTGCTGTGAGGAAAAAAAAGGGTGCAAAAGGGTCACCTTGCCTCAATCCTAGATTAAATTCTGTTGTAGGGCTTCCATTTGCTAACACTAACACCGATGCAGACACCAAACACCCTTTAATCTAGTTGACCTATTTTTCATGAAATCTTAATATTTGTAGCATATCAAATAAGAAATCTCACCTGACTGAGTTATAAGCCTTTTCATAGTCCACTTTCAAGCAAACACCTCTCCTTCCTCTCCTCTTAAGACCCTTTATAGCATATTGGCTATCAAAACGCTATCTAGCATCCCTCTATCCTTCAAGAAAGTAGATTGATTTTCATCAATAACCGATGGTAGAACCTTCTTAATTCTACTAGTTAACACCTTCGAGATAATCTTATATAAGGCCCCAACTTAGAATATTGGTCTATAATTTTCAAGCTTTAAGGAGTCACATACTTTAGACACAAGAGCAACGAAAGATGCATTATAGCCTTTAGGTAGCCTTTAGGAATACTACCTATGTCCTTTTTTGACCATCACATTACCACAGAACTTCCTTTACTTCTTTTGTAATTTATGAGATTAGACTTATATTATCCTCTTTAAATATAGAATTAAACTCAACTGCTCCAAATCTAATCCCATAGTCCTTTGTGACAGAGAATCTATGTTCAAACAGATATTTTGCTTTTGATCTTACCTGTATGTTCAAACAGATTTTTTGCATTTGTTTATTGCTAATATAGTATATATTTTATTATATAAATAAATATATAGTTATATTTTAATTGAAAAATAAATATACTAAGTTTATTAATATTTTTATTTTTAAAGTAATTATAATCATAAATATAAATTAAAAATTAACGCGTATATTTATGTAATTATTTAAATATTTATTGTTACCCATTTTGTCTCTCTAAATTATTTTAGAGACACGAGTTGTTAATCCCATTATTTTAAAAGTTAAATAATTAAATGATATATTTATTAACTTTATTGGTAGATTAATTATTTTAATTACAATTTTCAGTTTTTATTTTTATGTTTTTCATATGATATATATTGCACTAATAATTTTATTTTATATCGCAAGTTATTTTCAATTAAGTTTAAAATTAATTATAAATAATATATAATTAAATATATATGAAATATTTGTTATATTAATTACAATATTCAAAATAAGTTGATAAATATAAAAATACACAAAAATAATGATAGGAAATATATTATTATTAATTTTTTAAAGTATAATATTTAAGTAATAAAATAAATAGTAAAAATAATATTATTTATAAAGTAAAAGTATAGTATAAAATAATTTTAAAAACAGAAAAATTGAATAAACAAATATGAGATTTTTTTTTTATGTTAGACATATAAGAACAATTTTTTTAATGTTATACATTGAATAACAATTTTTATATGCAACATCACATTCTATGAATGTTGTAAAGTAAAAAAAAAAAACATTTCCTATTGATTCTGGGGAATGATTTTAAAATGTGGCATACAAATTTGAAAGATATTTTACACTAGCATATGAGAGGAATTTTTTCTTTGTACATAATTAACATAATTAAGCACAATTAAGGCTTAAGTGTGCTAGGAAATTTCTCCACTCTGTCCATATCTTGATGCTTACAATACTTATTTTTTTATAAAAAATAAAATAAAATAAAATAAAAGTATTTTTTTTCAGCAATTAATAAATTAAATGGTTGTTCTGTTCTAATCCATAAGGGAAGTAACCTTGTGATTATGTATATGGGGTGAGATACCCATGAAGTATCCTGTTAATTTAATTTATTAATTGCTAAAAAAAAAATCTTAAACCTTATACATAACATCATTTCAATATATCTAACACCTCAAAGACTAAAAAAAATCTTACAATCCCCCAAAAATACTACCAAAATTAATTCTAATACTTTCACATAAATAAAAACTAAACTCTGTATAAAAAAGTCAAGATTTCATAAGATACATAAAATAAGACTTTTCTCCATATTGATATATGTATCTTTCTATTCCAATCCAAATTTTATTCAACCTCTTTCCAAGTTTTACTGTATTCCTAATATCAAGAAATTCAACAAACTCAAACCTCTGTTCTTTCAAATTGAGACTCCTTCAGATGAACACTTCTTGGATTCTTTCTTCAACATCTCCTTTTCATTGAAGTTTCTGGAAAATGTCAAAAGAAGATGTGAAAAGACGAATGATGTTTCGCATTTTGCCCATATTCCTCGCTCTCGTTGGTACCCCAAACCAAAATTGTGTTCCTTAACAGCTCATACTATCACTGTAAATAGCTAGGCTTTCTCTTTCTTTTAAGCTTTATTTGCTTTCATATAAATGTATTGTTCACAAGAAAAGAAGTGAGAGGATATCAATAGTTTGGATCCAGGGTTTTGCAGGAAAGAGGAGTCCTAAACCCTCAAAATGAAGAGATGTAAAGGGAAAGCCATATCAGCATATGCTATTTACGAATTTATCCTCATTCATTTACAAAGATTTTTAATATTAAAAAAAAGTATTTTTTTTATTTATATAAGATGTGATTTTTTTTCTAATTTTATAGTATATATTTAATATTTTAATAAATTATTTGAAGTTTTTTTATTTAATTTGTTGTGCGTTTATATTAATATATTTTTTATAATTATTATGTTTTAATTTATTTGATAATAGTTTTTTATGAAATTATTTTCTATTGTTAATTGCGTTATATTTTTTTTATTACTATATGGTTTTTAATAATAAAAAATATTATCTTTTATTTATATAAGATCTGATTTATTTTTTAATTTATTTTCTAATTTTCTAATGCATGTTCAATATTTTAAGAAATTATTTGAAGTTTTATTTTTATTTAATTTGTTGAATACATTTTTTTTCTAATTATAATTTTTAAATTATATATATTTATAGTTAATATATATTTATTTTCTAATTTTAATTTTTAAATCTACAAAATATGGGAAAGTTGTTTATTTCTAAACAAAAATAACTCATTTCATTATTAAAAAAATTTAATAGGCATGGATAAATTTGTAAAGTAACATTTAACACTTAAAAAAAAAAAAAATCTCTCACAACCATCATATTACTCACAAACTCCCATAAACTTTCCTCACACATCCACTCTAAAATACCCCAATCCAAACAACCTCACTTTCTTCACACTTTCTTCTCACATCCTCACATATCCACTCCCTCAAATCCTCACACACACTTACCCTCTGTTTGCTTCCATGAATGTACTGTTCAAGAGGAAGGATGTGAGTGGATATCCATGGTTTGAATCAAGGGATGTGCAGGAAAGTGAAAGAAAGGATATACTTGTGAACAGTAAATATTCTCTCCCCTCAAAATGAAGAGATGTAGAGGGAAAACCATGTCAGCATCCCTTATTTCCAAATTTACCCTCATTTGAATGTATCACAATGCTTCATTTGAATGTACAATGTTTAAAATATATATAACAAAAACATTTTATAGTATATGTTTAATATTTAAAGAAATTATTCGAAATTCTGTTTTTTATTTTTATTTTTGTTATGTTTTTATTTTCTAATTATAGTTTTAATATTATACATATTTACATTTAACGTATATTTTTTTAATTATAATTTTTAAATCTACTCAATGTGTGAAAGTTTTTCATTTTTAAACAAAAACAACTCATTTTATTATTAATTTTTTTAATAGGCAAGGATTAATATGTAAAGTAACATTTCACACTTTTAAAAAAAATTAAAATTCTCTCATAACCATCACATCACTCACAAACTCCCATAAACTTTCCTCACACATCCATCCTAACATACCCCAATCCAAACACCCTTATTTTTTTCATACTTTCCTCATACATCCTCACACATCCACTCCCTCAAATCCTCACACATCCCCTCCCTAATCCAAACAGAGCCTTAGAGAGAGATCAAAGATGGGAAGTGTTTGGATATAGACTTAAATTTCAAAAATATTATTTTTTATTTTAGAAATTATATATAATCACAGTTTTTTGGATTGTTTGATTAAAAAAATGTATAGATCAATAATAAAATCATTTGTGAAAAAAAAATGTTACAAAACAAGAAAATATTATAATGGAGTATGTATTATAAAATCGGACATCACAGAGTATATGGAACCAAATTTCTCACCATCACTAATAGATAGTAGTACAATAATATATTGTCACAAATTTGTTATTTTATCACAAATAAATACATATTTGTTTAATAAAAACATTTTTCTTTCATAAATTCTGACAGGGAATTTCATCTCAAAACTAGAAAGTCACTTAAAACAAGATATAATACTCTTTTTAAGTGAGAAAGAGAGCATAAATAAGAAAACATGTGCTTTAAATGATTTACGTACAGAGATCTCTACTAATTATTTTACTTAAACTTTCCGATTTAAATGAGAGAATAACTACCATGTATAATTTTATCGAATTTTATTTATACTATAATATATGTTAAATATTTATAAAATATCACAACGTTTTTATTTATATAATTCTTGACTTAATATAGAATGAATTAATAACAATAATACAAATAAGTACTAAAGGAAACATAGAAAAATAAAGAAATTTTATTTTTATTAGAAGAAATTGTTCTAGCTAAGAGAGATGTCTCTCAAGCACATCATGTAATGGAGGTCGGTTAAACTTTGAGGGGGCTCGATCTGCAGAAGATTCTCTGATGCTCAAGTCAGTAAGATCATCAAATATAATGAGTATAATATAAAATATGAGTTGAAAGTACTCCCTGTGTTATGTATTAGATGATTCTTTCTGTAGGACGTAATCTGGTATATATAGACCGAGTTGTAACCTTCTCGTCTTTACCCATGATTCTGTCTTAATTGAGTGATTAAGGCTAATTAATTAAGATTCTTTGACTTGTACTTTCTCATAATGTTAGATACACAGATAGAAAAACGACACATAAATGACCAACCATCGGGCCAGACCCATGACCTTACACATGTCCCCAACCTCATACGTATACCAATGAGATTATGGTGAGTTGAATGTCAAAAAATGAACCATTTATTATATTCCATTGAATTATAGGCCCATAGCCATATAGAAATATATGTACATTCAAAATAGAATAAAACAAAATAATGATACAAAAGAAAATAAAAAATATATACATTAACATGTTTCTAATCCCTAGGTAAATTACTTTAAAAATATTTTTGACTTAAAAGAAAATTTTTATATTCTCAGAAGGTGTTCGAAGTTTTTATTTATTTTACTCTTTGCTATATATAAAAAAAAGACCTTAATGTTCTATAACGCCAACAATTAATTATTACGGTTAAACCATCGACCTAGCTACGTTTTTGCAAACAGTTGGTAAGTTTTGGTATTTTAATGTGAGTAAAAGTCTTTAATAATCCGATAAAATAATGGTAGAGAAAATATTTAAAATTCACTTTCTCCACAAAATCAAGGAACTAGATCTAAGAGATGAATAATGTAGGGATATCGTGTGCGGAAGCGTGATAATTTCAACCAAAGATTATGAGAAATTAAAGTAACAAGTAAAGTGAGAATGATACCAGAATTTTTAGGTGGAAAACCCCTTTAAATAGAGGT
>Ga0123342_1009259_pt1 | contig 11881 bp, 4 predicted proteins | sample Turbeawhitnodule_FD_89960 | JGI IMG/M metagenome (GOLD analysis project Ga0123342, IMG submission 89960) | Root nodule microbial communities of legume samples collected from Mexico - Turtle bean Mexico white nodule | ecosystem: Host-associated > Plants > Roots > Nodule | place: Mexico: Nepantla... | reverse complement strand
TCAAGGATGCTCCAGATGGTGACACGTGTACAGCTGGATACGAGCCACGTGTCCAGATGTGTAACTGTCAGGAGAGAGAAAATGCACAGGTATATAAGGAATCCTAACGAACTTCTGAGGTACACACGTTTTAAAATACTTCTTTACGCTTGCGAGAACTTGAGTACGCTGAGAGAGAATTTTGCACGGTTCCTGGAGTTCTTAGTTTCTCTTAGTATTTTGGTGGTTCAGTCGCTGACTTGGGCGTCGGAGCATGATCGGCTGCAGCGGCGCCGTTCTGTCTTTTGCAGGTTCTTGAGGTGAATCAAGGCGAAGGACGGAAGCTAGCACGGTGCAAAGTCGATCCAGATTCGACGAGGCAAGGCTCTTGCGTCCTAGTCAACAGGCAGGATCAATATTGAATTGAAAAGTCAGAGAAATTATGTTACTTAAGTGGGATGTATAATTAGATACAGGACTAATATTTGCATTGCTAATATATAATTTACTCTTTTGTTTGACATTTTGTAAGGAAGATAAAGACTTTGTTGGGGTTAATATAGGTGCAAGTTTGTTATATGAGTTGTTTATGTTGCTGAAAGAAGTTGTGTTGGACTATTAGAAGTAGTTTGTTGTAATAGGGTTGATGTATCCTTAAATATTTTGGAAAATTCTCTCTGTACCTTCATACTTTCTCCATGTACCTCCGTTTTTTTTAATTTTCAACAATACCCTTCTGAGTATAGTGGAGAGTGTAATGTCTTCTTCTTCATTCTCAAACGAAGGTAAATGTTGGTGGTTGAAGTAAGTTTTGTGGTGTTTTTACTGATGGTGATTATGTTTTTGTTCGCTTATCTTTTTCATTCTTTTGGAAGCCACAAAACCTAGAAAAAGAAAACTAGCTTTGTGCAAAAGTGAAGTATAAAACTAACCAAAAGTATTTTCGAAACTTCAAATATAACGAATTTTCTCGTCAACCCTCTCATAAACTCAAATGATGGAACTGAATGGAGGTGTTGTGGTTAGAAGAGAGTTATAGAGGTATTGTGATACAACTAAGGTTATTTAAAAATGTGTTGTTGTGATTCATTTAGGATTATTTAAAAATTTAAAAAGGTTAAAACCTACTTTTCAAAAATTAATACAAAGGTGTATGGGAAAGATATGGAAGTGGAGAGAGAATTTACCAATATTTTTATTTATTCATTATTTGTTTGCCAAATAAACAACAATTGTTATAAACTAAGAATTTATTAGTTACAGCCTACAAGCCTTTATGAATTTTCTCTTAAGAAAGTTCAGTTCCACTCTCCATGTCACCAGTTTCACTACACTTCACCTTCTAGTCTGTTTTCCCTCCATGTTTTCTGTACACTGCACTTCTCAAATGCTTCATCTAATTAGAATTTGCCCATTTGACAGTAAATTTGTTTGTCATTTTTCTCCTAGATGAATAAATTGGAGTGGCAACAATATCTAGCACAACACAAAATATAGACAGCAAGACAATAGCCAAAATAGCACATAGCAGAATAATTCAGTGGACCAAAGATGCATATATGTTTTTTATCTGTTGACTCCACACCCAAACCGAGACACAACATTTCACAAGTGTTGGGGTAAAAAATACTCTGAAAACCACTCACACTTCAATGGAAGACAGCTAAAAATTCAACTATATGTTTTATGTTAAATAAATAAAATAAAAATATTAAATTAATAAATAAAATAAAACTAATTAAATTTTAATGATTTTTAATATGCTTTTATTTTAAAATCTTACTTTTTTATTTATTAAGGTTTTATAATAATTTTTGTTTTAATTTAGAATATATTTTAACTTTAATTTATATTTTTTAAAATTTATTAAATATATTATATTTTTTATTAGATATATGTTTATAGTTATTATATTAAATATATATTATTTTTTATATATTTTATATTTATATTTATATAATATAAATAATTATTATTATTAAAAAATAATATTATATAAAAAAATAAAAATATTAATAATAAATTTATAAGATAACAATAATAATAAAATAATTATAAATAATAAAAAATATAATATTTTGTCCATTCTCAAATTTTCATAAACTTTCTCTCCACTTTCCATCCTATTCATCTTAATCCAAACAATCTCTTTCTTCACATTTTCCTCTCAAATCTATTTTCTCAAATTATCTCCCTAATCCAAACAAAGCATATAAAAGAGAATGTAGAGAAATAAAAGATGATAATTTTGTAAAAAAATATTATTATATTAAAATGAAAACTGAATAACGAATTTTTTTATTTATATACATTTTATTTTAATAATAAAATATTTAATTATAATTATAATTATATCTTTTATATTCTAAAGTTATTTTATAGTTTTCTTTGTTGATAAAAAAAAAATTATAGTTTCTTAATCCAAATAATCTCTTTTTTATAATTTTTTTTTTCTTCTTTTTCCACTCCTTCATGTCCTTGATCCAGATAACTCATCTTCTACCTTTTTTTTTTTTCCTTTTCCATTCCCTCATATCCATTTGTGAATACCAAACAAAGCATTATGGAAAGAATGGTGGAGTCTAGGACGAAAATATGACAAGGTAAGTAACATACAAATTTACCACTCGGTAAACAAAGAAGCCTGAAAACTATTATATATAAGGGGTAAAAGTACTTTCTTTTTTAAAACTTTTCTAGTGATATATCCCATTCAAATGTCATTTGGTTTATAAGATCCACATTTTATAATTTATTTGCATTAAATTTTCCAACTATTAAAAGTTTAATTATTTCTTAAGTATCATACTAATTAAAGTTAAGATCTTCCTTATATCCTCTCCTATTTCAATTAGAGTTTTTTTATAAGATTTAAATCTTAAATTATCATGTTTCAATTATTAGAACTTAAATTTTAAGACAGTGTGCTCTTAGTATTACAAGCTATCTTGATGTTTTCAAATTTTGACGTTCGAAACCTGCCATAACTCATCGATCGATGTTACGACTCTAATTAATTTTACCATAAATGAACTGCAATTACTTTTGACCTTTCGTACCATCAAAAGTGACTTTATGCGAGTTTTGCGGGTGCATCATTAAATTTTCAAAAACAAAACATTTGCATCGTTGAAGAAGTCCTTGCACACCTACTTGGGTAAACAAAATACATGTTCATTCCATCATTAACAAACTAATCCTCGTCAGTGCTCATTTACTAAAATCTTCATCTCCATAATTACCAACACAAAAAGTTCATCGCCGGTGTTAAAAAGAGTACAAAATTGGCTTACAATCAAATACAAATTCTTAACAGAAACATACTTTTTCTGGTCTTCTCTTTATGGTAATGAAATAAGTTACCTAGTTTCACTTATAGGAATTCGTGTCAACTTTTGGTGGAGACAAAAAAGCTCCAATTGTAGAAATGAAAGTTACAAATGCCTTTATGTAGCAAAATAAATCTTTCATCGTCCTAATTCCTAAATCAAGCAACATTTCATTGTCAAAGGAGTATATATCTCCAATATTAATTGTTCACACACAAACCTAAAATGGTTTGAGTATTGTAATATTCATAGGTTCTATGGAAGAACATCTACCTTACATGCACACAACACACATGCACGTGATTACAGGTTACGTCATTAGACAGGCTTAAATAGTCACCTGAATTATTAGATTCTCACTAATCTCAAGACCACAGGGGGGGTGTAGAAACACTTTTGTTTTTTCTTCTTCTTCTCCCTTTTCCCAACTACTGTCATAAACTACAAGGCTGCTCCATTCTAAAGCTAGTAGACAAATTTCAAACCACTACGAGAAAATTTGATAGTGATAATTATGTTTAAAACACTTTTTAATCCTTCTATAACACAGAATTCTTCTCATTTTGATCTCTTAACAGACAAAATATATATTTTACTTTAGGTGTAAAATTATTACCATGTTATGTAATAAGAGAGACTTGTCTAAAAGCTCTACAATTATATAGATAAGTTTTCAACCATACTGTTGTAAAATGCATAGCAGCAACTAAATCATACGAAAATTTCCCTCCCGGTTCCAACATTTTCCAAAACAAAGAAGAGGGGTTTAGAGCGTCTAAAAAATGACTTTTGTTGACTTAAGCTTTGGCTCTCTCTACGTTGGCCTAAAGGAAATGAAGAGGAACTATCGAAAAAAAAATAGTGGAGAGTCCCTTCATTTCACCACCCTCAATCTAATGACTAACAAAAGATATAGCAGACACACTTATTCTGTTCTCCTCCATTCTGCCTACATTAGGCTTTTTCTTCTATTTTTGCCTACTGCTAGATTAGTCAAAACTTATGCAAACAAGTAATGATATAATAAGCAACAAATTGTATCCAGAATGTGGTATTTCCAAATACTTTCACCTTCTCATGAACTTCAATCATAAGCTAACATACCACCACCCCTTGCCCTATTCCCTATGGTCATTCAAGGTGGCAAACACAACATTTCACAGAAAAAAGTTCTCACACCCCAAAATGCCCCAACCCCACATGGGAGGTAATGTATAAAGTAAAAGATGGAACTTCTACTTCTGAACATCCACTCGCTTAAGAACAACTAAATCAAATCGCAAATCTCAATTCTTACAGATACTAGACCTAAGATACAGCAACATTTCGTGGTTTCAGTTTCAGTTATTCACCAACCCCTCTAAAAACCTAAACTTTATTCACTAACTAAAATCTGTCCCGTCCCAGTGGAAAAATGATAGAAAAGAAAAGAAAAAGTAACAAGGCTTCCCTTGTAGTACAAAATGCCCGATTACAGCAAGACAGAGAGGACATGGGAAGTACGATAGCGATTATACCTGAGAGAAAACAAGAACAGACCTGGGTCCAGCACATATTAACACGTATTCTCCGTACACATCTTTCAAAAATTCAATACTAGAGTACGATGCTGAAGTGCAATACAAACCAACCCAACCCAACTAAGCCGGTAGTAACAACAAAAATTGTCTATCATTCATTGAATAGTCATCCAAATAAACTCTTCCAGAACCAAATTAAATAGGTAGATTGAACAAAAGAGACAACAACAACAAAGACAGAGGAACACGTTTAGGGTAGAAAGTAAAAGAAAATGAAACAGATCGATTATTAAAACGCTTATCCTAACCTGGCTTGAACAAAGAAAGCTTCGGATCACACTGCGCATATATATAAGTCAGCAAGATGAACGGTGAAAAGTAAACAAGGGTTTCATTTCAATAATTAGAAGGTGGAGGAGGAGGGCGAGGTTGAGGTGGAGGACCCCAGAACACGTCACCACTGTTGGGTACCAAATTATACACCGGCATTGGAACTTGTGGCTGTTGATCACCCTGAGAAGGTGGTGGTGTTCCACCCCCACCACCTTCATTCACCTCTTGCATGTCCTCTTCGCCTTGTTCCTCCTCCAGGGGCAGCCTCTCGTAGGTAGCATTAGCGAAGGTGGCAGCCACCACCATCACAGGTCCCGAGGCGATCAGGGGGCCCACCACGCTTCCGCCGACGACCTGCCCCTGCCCGCCGGCGAGGTACACGGTTATCCCGGTGGCCTCCGGCGGTGAAGGCGCCGGCAGAAACGCGCCGGAGAGGGAGAGAATCTCGAACCTTCCCTGCAGCGTGATGACGCCGCCGGGCGCGGCGGGCTGGCGCAGCGTGACGTTGGTGACGACGCCGTTGCCGCTGAGCACAGACACGCCGCGGTGGCGGCGCGTGGCGAAGGTGGCAATGCACTCCGCCACGTCGCTTCCGCCGCTGATTTCGAGGATGTGGCTGCGCAGCGCGTTAGGGCTCTCCTTCGTTATCACCACCGGCGGCTTTGGCTTGTTCTTGGACCCCGGCGGCCTGCCCCTCGGCCGTCGCCCGCTGCTAAGGTTCTGCTCGTCGCCGTCGTTGTTGTTTGCGGGGTTGTCGTCATCCTCCCCAGCGTTGACGTTGGTGTTACTGTTGCCGCTGTTGGTCGGAGTGGCGTTGTTAGCGTTGTCGCCGTTTTCTAGGTCTCTCGGCTGAAGCGGTGAGTTGGGCTCATTGGGTCTCACCGCCACGTTCCCGGTCCACCAACGGTTGGCCATCTAGAATCTTCCTTCCCACTATGAGCAAAACTACGAGACAGTATTCAGATCTATGTGTGCCCAAACACAAAAGATTTGGTTTTGGTTTTGGTTTAGCAGTGAGGAAGTATATACGAGTTCCAACTCACATCCACGTAATATGACAGAAGAGAAAGTTCCCTAGGAAGCGTTTAGAATGATGCAATCTGAGTTGTGGTGGTGATAGGTAGCTAGCTAGCTAGGTGTTTGAGTAAATGCTTTGAGTTGGTTCAAAGTTCAAAGTTGAAAGTCCAAAGGGAAACGGACGATAGATATTAAGTAGATAAGGGTGAGATTTGAAGCGTTTTGTGATGACTTTCCCTGAATTGGTTTGCGATTTTCTGCAAAAGTTTCCTTTTCTGTCTCCCGGGGAAGCGGTTCAAAGTTTTCTACCTGCTTCTCCTCTGCCAACTAAACCAACAGGATCACACCAACTTCTGCTTATATCTGATTTCAATTTCAACAACGATGGCTTCAACTCCCTCACAGTAACCAAACCAATCTTATGTTTCCAAAAGAACACTCCTTAGTCACACTATAATTCTATCTAAACAATATTATTCTATAATAATTATTATATATTAACCGTTTTCAGTCATAATAAATGATAAATTATTAAATAAAATAAAATTACACAATTTAATAGAAAACTCGGCTCATTAACAAAATAGGAAATCAAATTCACTTATTATAACAAGAAAATCATTAATATAACTAAGCCATATATATGTATTTATTCAAATAAGTACCTAAATGAAAGTTAATAAATAAATTACCAGAAATATCTTATAGTAATTAAAAACTATTCTAAATTTTAAAAAAATATTATTTTATAGAATTATTTAGTTGGTTATATTCTTTTACTTTATAAACATATTTTCAATAAAAAGAAACAAACTTATCTTTCTTACTTTTTCATTATTGATAAATTCTAAACTATTTTTCTATTTTATTTCCGTTAAACCCCGCAAATTGATTATGGAAGCCCGTTACACGGTGGCGGAGTTGCAGGGTTTAGTTCAGGAAAAGTTAAACAGCAGTAGAAATAGAAAAGGGAAAAAAAATTGAAGAAACTGTTGAGAAAAGGTGAGATAACAGTAGCATCTACAATAGTAGTGTTTTTAACGAGATATTTTATCAATAAAAAAATATTTCGATATAAATTTTACAGTTTTAAAATTAAAAAAAAAACATATTTAACTACTTCAAAACTAAAATAATATATTTGCTAGTATCAACCCTTAACAAAACTCTTTGAAAATGCTATATATAACGGATTCTCATCCATTCAATTTAGTTTGCTAAACAACAAATCAATATCTCTAATTAAGTTTTAGCAATTATAACGGTTAGATTAATAAGCACAGCGTAATAGAGTAGGAAAAGAAAAGAAAAGAAAAAAAAACTAAAAGAAAATTATCTTTTATTTTTTATATTTGGTACTTTAAATAGATGATGAGAAGAAAATGGAAAGACTCGAGTAACTCGTGGGCGTGTGGGGGTTGACTGAAAAGAGTGAGAGTAAGTGTGAACTGTGGAGGGATTGCGTGTCGTCTTCCAAAAATAGTACAATTTAATTAAATTATTTTCACTTAGTAAATATTTTTTAAATAAATGAATATTCAAAATTTATTTCTTTTATATGTTTTTACTTACCTTTAGTAAATATATATTCAGACTTTTATTAAAAACCATCTCAGTCTACTAAAAGTTATGATACCATCATTCTAATTCACGACATTTTTTGGTGATTTAAATATATTTTTAGTATGTATAGAATAAGTGAAATTTAATTTTGGTCTCACTGAAACTTTATTTTATCTTATGTCTTACTTTTGGATGTCAAATATTACGTGACGTGGGACAATTAATTATTAATGTGTTGAATATTTTATACCTTTAAAAAATAATATTTATAAAATAAATACTAGTTATCTATCTTAAAATAAATCATGTGGAATATTTGTTCTTTAAATAGGTCAACACGTTAAATAACCTTTGAATATTGTGGGTGTAAACGAAAATAAAACGTGTTTGACCTTAGGTTATATTTCTTGCAGATAAAAAAAAAGTTATATAAAACACTGTTAGAGAAAACATCAAAATTATTTAAAACAACCACTTCAAATAGTTTAGAACTTATGTATGTATATATACTCAATATCGAGATAGATATCGATTAATTAAATATTAATAAAATTATATAAAAAAAAATTGTGAGTTAGTTATTATAAATAAGAGAATAACATATTTAATTATTTTCTAATAGATTTTTATTGTTTTATTCGTCTTTACTTTGTTATTTGAGGGTAAAAGTCCATATTAATATTATTTTTTTTTATTAATTTGAATATTAATTGGTCTTATTCACCTGCACCTTCATTTGATATTTAGATTATTTTATTTAAAATTTATTTTCATATATTCCATAATTTCATATTGTGATCTAACGTAATAACAACTTTTTTGAATTATTAATGTTTGGTCTAAACTTGTTTCTATTTTGCTTCGTAATTCGTTTACTGTTAAGATTAATGATTATTAAATACTTCGTAATTAATTAAATATTTATTTTAATTATGAAAAAAATTAAATTTAAGATTACTCATACTATCGCAATAATTTATTTTTATTTTTTTATAAAATCTTTTCGTTAGACTATAACAATAACTTCTATATCTCTTTTTATATAGTTTAAATACAAAGTAACTACGAATCTTAAAATAAACATGTTATTTAAAAGTAGGATTTGAATTTTTTAATTGAATTTTTAGTATTATCCTTTTGTTATATGTTTAAAATATATTAACTCCAATATATTATATTTCTTTTAATATATTAAAATAATGTATTTTAAAGCCACAATAAAAGAAATTCAAGCTGAAAATTTAAACTAAATAACCTTTAACGTTGATAAGTATAGATATATGTTCAATTAGTAAAAAGGCTTTGCCATTAAAGATACTATTTGCTTGATGAGATTTTAATACCTTATAAAGAGGGAAGAAAATCTTATGTGTGTGTTTTAATTTCTTCATCATCATCATCATCATCATCATCATTATTATTATTATTATTATTATTATTATTATTATTATTATTATTATTATTATTATTATTATTATTATTATTATTATTATTATTATTATTAAAAATAATATAATAATAATAAAATAATTACTAAATAAGTGTGATCTAAAAAATTTATACGAAAATAAAATTTCACTCAATCTTATAATATTATTTATAAAATAAGATTTGTATTTATTTATATATATGTTATGAAATTATAAAATTTTAATATACATAATCGATCAATTATTATAAAATATACTTAATTATTGTGAAATATGCTTATATATTTATATTTATATTGTTTCTACTAGGAAGATGGTACCTAGAAAACTATTGAAGTCTTCGTCTTCCTCCTTTAGTCGGGTAGGTTGTTAGGTGCTTGGATGACCTTCTCGCCTTCGTGTTTCCTTTTTGGCTCACGGTCTCAAGTAAATACCGAATGAGAGTACCTGTAGAAGGCGACACTCAGGTAGGTGCACAGTAATAAATTACGTACCTCTTTTCTTGGAATGTATGTTATTTATATTATTTTAATAGGCTTATATTATTGGGTCTGATTAATGAAATTGATCACACTTATGGATGTATTACCTAATCTTTAATGACATATTAACTTCATTAACCTTGGTTTGAGCATTAATAAATGTATGTGTCGGTCGACCGGACCGTTCATGGTGGTTTCCCTCGTCTCGACCAAGTTTCCATGATCTCAATCAGGTTTTTCTAATCTCGATCAGGGTGACCGAATATCGGTCTCGCCATACCAATACAAATATATAGTCAATTTAAGATTAAAAAAATATTAAATTTATCTTTTGTAATAAACATTCATCGATGACATGTTACTTGTAATAAAAAGGTGTATGAGCAGTGATTTATAATGGATTTTGTGAATTCACGTGCTTGTTTGAACAGGAATACTTGTTGGGTTGAAGAGGAACTTGTCAGAAATCTGGGTCCATCCACATTATATGAGACTTTTCTGACATTAATTTCTGGTACTTACCAAACATCAGTCATCTTTCTCACTACAACTTTTTTTTATTCATAACAAAAATACGTTATAAATAACATCATTTTAATTTATCTAAAATTAAAAATCATTAAACTTCATAATCTCTTATATTACATCACATTAATCAATTTACCTAATACATGGTTAGAACATTACATCTCCAAAAATATGTAATACTATTAAAATAAGTTTTATTTAATTATCTTAAAAAATAAATATTAAAAACTAAAATAGTAATTACAAGCATTCTTTACTGGATTATCTCCCTCTTCTTTCTATATTTATTTCTTTCTTTATGAACTCCTTTTTTTTCTTCTTTCTTCTTTATTAGTATTTATATATAGACATATTAAATTTTCTATACTATTAAAATTTTAACGAAGTAATTGTTTTTTTTATTTTTTAGTTTTTAACTGTATATTTTGTAAAAAAAAATGTATATACAATAAAAAATAATATACTCTGTTCTAATTAAAATTATAAAAAATTAAATTGATTCATCTAGATAAACTTTTTAAAAAATAAATATAAAGGTTATCATGGGTACGAAATCTAGATAATCATGAAAAAAAAAATATAGATGAAATTCTTTTAGCAATTTGTTCAAACAACGATTTTTTTCAAAATAAACTTATTTTAGAAAAAATTATCAAAATAAATTTAATTCCACTTCAATTTTTGAAAAGTCGGATTCTTAACGTAAAATAGTCTCTCCACCCCATGTTAATCAGATATTTTTTCCGATGAGCTAAATTTTGACTTTATTTTTTTATTTTTTTCAAATGAAAAGGGAAAGAATAATCTGATAATATTGTTTACTATTAAAAGTTCAGCGCTATAACAATTGAATATGAACACTGAATAAATATAATTGGATAAATCACATTTTTGAAGGGCTTATTTGGGTAAATTTAATAAAAAGTTTAATGTGAAGAAAAAAAAAAGTTTTCAAACTACACCTCCGATATAATATGTATACCTCAAAAAACTCAAACCTTATTTATTACTTGGAATGTGTTCCATATATAGTTTCATTTCAGGAATGCATCTTCTTGCATCTCACACAAGTTAATAATGTCATATCTAACTAGTGTTAGATCACAACATATCATTTATGTGACTTCACTTATTAATTACATTCATTGCAAGAAAAAAATTTTAATAGAGGTTATTTAGTGGAGGTTAATATAATTTTAGGAATTGATTTAATTAATGGAGGTTTTTTCTAAAATCTCAACAAAACAACGGAGGTTTTTTAACCTTAGCTAAATTCCAAAGGTTTATTCTAAAACCTCCGTAAAATAACAGAGGTTTTTTTTAACCTTTATTAATTTCCAAAGGCTTATTTTAAAACCTCCGCAAAGTAACGAAGGTTTTTTTAACCTTCGTTAATTTCCAAAGGTTTATTTTAAAACCTCCACAAAATAACGAAAGTTTTTTTAACCTTTGTTAATTTACAAAGGATTATTTTAAAACCTCTATAAAATAACAAAGATTTTTTTAACCTTCGTTAATTTCCAAAGGTTTATTTTAAAACCTTCGTTAAATTCTAAATATTTATTCTAAAATCTCATAAAAATAATAGAGTTTTTTAATTTTTTTTAAGTGTCAAAAGTTTATTGTAAAACATCAATAAAATATTTTATATTTTCTCAATTCTTAATAAATAGATATAATTAAATTTTTTAGTGAGTTTA
>Ga0123342_1009258_pt1 | contig 11885 bp, 8 predicted proteins | sample Turbeawhitnodule_FD_89960 | JGI IMG/M metagenome (GOLD analysis project Ga0123342, IMG submission 89960) | Root nodule microbial communities of legume samples collected from Mexico - Turtle bean Mexico white nodule | ecosystem: Host-associated > Plants > Roots > Nodule | place: Mexico: Nepantla... | reverse complement strand
TGGAATAGCTTCCCTTGATGATTATATTAAGCATACATTGTAAGGCTTAAAGCCTTAGACGGAACATTTGGGGCGCGGAGCATTATAAGAACATATTCTAGTATCTACTAAGTTGCAACAGCTTGAAAGATCAAATTCAACATGTGTCTTTTTACTCCTAGTATCTATATATAGTTACGAATATTAAATAATAAATACTATCTCAACATTAAGAACCCTGCTTGATAGAAGTATATGTTTATCTACCTCGAAGAGAGATCCCGCAAGTTGTAATTCATCTTTTTCAGAAAATGTAGATCATTTCTAAAAATATATTTGAAAGGGTATTTACAAGCTGTGTACTGCAAATTTCCTGGTAAGCAGTACAACATGAATTCATTCGAGACCAAATTACCAGAGTCAAAATTTGGATTGCAGCATCATGAAATGATAAATTGAACTGTCACAGAGCCAAATTTGCTGTAGATTATATCAGTATTTCTATCTTCCTCGAACGTATACAATAACTGAAGCTTGAAGATCACGATCTACTTTTAAAAGTGAGCGTTAAAAAACATTTTTTCCTGTTGAAATCCCGATGTTAATTAAAAAAATGAGGACAAATTACCAGTATTAAGAAGAATAAAAAAACTGAGAAATAATTAACTTGAAACAGTCTAATCAATTACTTCCCCATAATTAAATGAAATTAAAAGGTTCTTCAGATTTTGTTCTTCTGAATCAAATAAAACTATGTGGCTGGCCATAGAGACGTTTTTAGCATATCCAGACACAAAAGAAACAGGGTAAACGGTGGGACTCATCGGGAACTCCTTTCTCTTCACTGCTAAACAATATAGATTAACATGAATTATGAACTTATTTAACTTCCAATTAAGATTAGAGGCGATGACACAATTGAAATTCCAAACCTTGGTGTGCAGTCCAGAAATTGCATTGGCAGGTTATGATGCAGCATGGAACGTACCCAAACGCGACGTGATGTGCGACTTCGGGGCCCTGCCAGTGTTCGTCGGGGTTGAAATAAGTCTGCACCAAAACGGAATTCACCATTCAGAATGCCAAGCATAGAAGGAAGATTCGTTTGTGTGAACAGCAGAATGACGAGTGCTCTGAATCTAATTTTGATGAAGTTGGAGCTTCGGATTTCTGTTTGTCTGCATCTCTGTTGCTGCTGTGCCTTCGTCTCATTCTTTTGAGAGTGTGAGTGTGATATCTGTTTTCGTTAGAAAAAAGGAATAAGTTCCAGAGGGAATACCGTGGACTCGGTTACTAACCGTATTTTTCTCGATATGACCTGACTCAAATTGGTTTTGCCATTTTTTCACTACACAAGAAAGACGGTCTCTCTTCCTGCACTTCTATCACTTCCATACTAAAACCGAATTTATCATTATACCCTTTAGTACAAAATATTAAAATCTAACTTACTTTTTACTTTAATCTAACTTCTAATTTTTCACACTCACATTCATTCACTCCGCAGCTTCACTCTCAGTTGCGTCCACCTCCCCTCCAAAGCTCCCACCTTCCTCAAAGCTCTCCTCCCCCTCCAAAGCTCTCACCTCCCTCAAAGTTTTCCTTTCTCCAAATCTCTCTTCCAAACACTGTCCTCCATCATTCACCATAGTTGCTCTCTTCATCCACCACAAGGTTAATAGTTTTGATGGTTTAAGCCTTTTTAGTTTGAATTTGGTGGAAGTATTTCAAACAGGATAGTGTAATTTGATATTTTTCTTTGTTTAATTAGGTTCTAGATTGCGTAATTTGGTAGTTTTAGTTTGTTAAATAGGTTTTGGATTACGTAATTCAATAAGTGTGTTTTCTTAAATAAGTTTTGAATTATGTAATTCGGTATTGTTAGTTGTTAAATAGGTTCTCGATTACATAATTTGGAAGTGTTAATTTTTGAGTTTCAGATTATATAATTCAGTAGGTTTATTTTCTTAAATAAAAATTGGATTACGTAATCTTGTATTACTAGTTGTTAAATAGGTTACAGATTACGTAACCCGATAGATTTCTAATTAGGTTTTGGATTACGTTATTCGAAAGTTGTAAATTTTTGTGTTCCAACATATGTAATTCGGAAGTGGTTTTTTTTCGAGGTTTCAAGTTAGCCAATCCGAAAAAAAAAAATTTATATTATGTACAAAGGTTCAACTTGATGATTATATTATTCCTTATCTTATTTGTAAATAATTGAAATTCGCATGGTATTATGGACATATATGGCTAAAACAAGAGGTGTTGGATCTTAGGATCATGATCGTACAAGACCGACAACATCTATCCATAGAAGAGTCTGAGGTGATGTCGAGGAAAAGATTGATGTTGATGCTCATATTGATAATGACAATCAACAAGGATTAATTACGTCATGATAAGCAAGTGGACGAGGGAGAAGGGTTAACTGGAGAACCTTCTTATGTCGTTGTTAGTAAATTTTGTTGACCATGTTGCTTTATTGTTGTCATATTATCCTCGTTATTTTCCTTCAAAGTACGTAGTATGTTACCCGGCTTAACCATGTTTTAAGTTATATCAACAAGCATGAAATGTTGATTCGCTTTTAATTTGCGTGCATATGGATGACCAACTAATGTATTACACAAATCATGATTATGAGTACCACATATTACCTTAAGTATTGAACCTTTACCCTTTCCAATAGGTTTAATTCACAATTTAAAGAGACATTGAAATTTTTAAGTACTAATTACACTAACCTCCAAACCATCATTGTACTTTTTGTAACTACTCCCCTTTCACACCCTAACAAGACATATGTTTTTCTCCCTTACTTTCCATTTTCTATGTCAGACCTAATAATGACAATAACAAAAAACAAGTCCATAACCAACCCTATGGACCATTCAAGTAAGTCTTCTCGCGAAGGAAACACCTACAGAAAGTTATTCTAACAATATTACAAAATTACTTCTTCAAATTATAATGCAATAAACATGAATGAAATGAAATTTTATTTACCTCATTTGTTGTAAAATGAGTACCATAGTCCACTTCAACCAATTCATGTTGATGCACAAAATTCATTAATTCTTCCATACTACATATCATTTCTACTTCAACATATCTTTTTATAATCAATCCAACCTCCATGTCCATACTTACACCTTCATTAATAAAACATAAATTTTCATTTTATTCTAATTTTCATAAATTCACACAAGTATGCAAAATAAAAACAACATTCAATTTCCCTTTCGGATTGTATAATCCATAACTCATTTAATAATTACAAAAATATCTTCCAGATTGGATAATTCGTAAAGCATTTGTCAACTTAAAAATGACTTCCAGATTGCGTAATTCGTAAGTCAAATTTTAAGAGAACAAATGAATTATGGATTAGGTAATCTATAAGCCATATTTTAAGTTATAAAATGACTTTTGGATTGGATAATCCATAATTCATTTAATACTGGATTACACTATCCAGAAGTGAGTCTGGTTCATTCTAGATCTGATATACGTATGGATTAACTAATACGGAACTTAGTTCCAAATTCGGAAAAACATTCTAGATTACCTAATGTGAAACATAATGTTATATTACGGATTGAGTAATTCAGAATGTTATTCCAAATCCAGAACTAAGTTTCGTATTATGTAATCCGGTACATGATTCCTTCGTATTAACCGTTAAGTATTGTGTAATCTATTGATCTAGCAAATTACCCAATATGAAAAATAAGCATTTAAGGCACCACATTGAAGAACTTACTTGAGAATGACGAGAAAATGATGAGCCAACCACCATGAACAACACCACCACAACAACAGTAAGCACTACGATCACCTTTTTCTTCACTCAGCGTCAAAGTGTAAAACAAAGCTTCTATTTTTATCTTTTTACTGAAGGGTAATTTTAGGAATTTTAAAATTTATGGAGGTGGTTGAATAAGTGGTGGAGGTGCGGGATGAAACATTCAACAAGAAACCCGTTTTGTGGTCTCAAAGAAAATTCTCTATACAAAAAATCACAAACATACAAATTGGTTACTTCTTCCTTCACCTCCATGTATTTTTGTGGCACCCCATACATTTTATAATTTCAAAAAAATATCCTTATGTAAAAAAAGTTAAAATGTTTGTAGGTTTGATTAAGGAGGTGTGTTTTCTATGTATTCTGGATTGTATAATATGGTGATTCTCTGGATTAAACAAACTATAACTATTTTAAATGTTTGTGTACTTTCCAGTTTAGGAATCTGAAACTTGTTTTCGAATATGATAAAACGTTATGGATTAGTCAATCCAAAATAAAAATTTATATTTTGAATTATGCAATCCGAAATGTATTTTTTTTAAAAATATTTTGAATTACATAATCTGAAAGTCACTTCAAAAGCAATTTTTTGAATAAACAAATTTTGGATTACATAATTCGAAAGCTTTTTCCAAATTTCAAAAGTCTTTTGTATTATGTAATCCGAAATATGTTTTTTTTCCAAAAAATTGCTTTTAGATTCTACAAATCCATAAACACTCTCATATCCTAAGTTGGCTTCTGGATTACGTAATCCAAAAAGTTTTTAAATCACAAAAAAAAATATCAATGCAAACAACAGTAAGGAACTAATGCAGTAGAAGAGTGCAATACATCTCATAAAATATCATTTTCCACCATAGCAAAGAGAATGTCAAATGCTCCCAAAACATTGTAAAGAACCACAAAAAAACTTTCAAAGAAAACAATGCGTAGGGATAGCAAAAAGGATCGGGCCTGACCCACCATCATTTAGGTGGGTGAGTTCGCTTTTTGAACCCGCCAACCCGTGTTGGCGTGTTCCGCCTAATCCACCAACCTGGTGGACCATAGGCGGGATGGGGCGAACTGGCCCGCCAACCCGCCTTTTTTTTTGACACTTTTAAAGATGAATCTCATTGTTTTAGAATAAAAGTGGATGGTGATCAATGTTTTATATAAAACTTTATTTACATTAATTTATTTATACATCATTTTATTTATTAAAGTATTGTTGATATTTATTTTATTTGATTAGATATTAAACCTTCTTTCATTAAAATATTAAAATTTGTTTTAATTTTATTATTTTTCTTGTACTTTTATTCTCCAAACATTGATATCAATTATCATAATCAAATAAATAGATCTAAACCAAAAGATTATAAAAAAAAATTAAAAAATTGAAAAGTAACGAACCACCCATCAACCCGTCTTATTATGGGGGCAGATCATTGACGAGCAATCCAAAATGGACAAAACTTGCATGTTTTTTCACCACTAATAATGTGGAGGTGACTGAGGTGGATGCCGCGCTCGGAGAAAAGAAGAAGAAGAAGAAGAAATTTGGTGAAAACGGTGAAAAAAAATTTAAAATTTATTTATTTTTTAACTAAAAAGAACAAAATGGTAATTTTTATTTAATATTTGGGAGAACCTAGAAGTGCATGCAGCCACTTAAAAATCCTTTCATGGCAGAAAATCATGGATAGCGAATTTTAATTGCTAGGTATAACTAGATCCTATTTGGTTAGTAAAAAATATTCCTAAAAATATTTATATAATTTTAAAAGGAGACTGTACTGTATTGTTGTATGATTTATTTAAAAAAATTATTTCAACTCGAAAAATTTATATTTTCATTTATTTTTCCAGAAAAATTAATAAAAAATATTCTATAAAAACATTGTTTCCTGAAAAAACTATTTTTTAAATGTAAACATGCATGAAAAATTGTTTCAAATCTCAAATTTCTGCAAATCTCAAATTTCCCATTTATCAAACGTCGCTGAGTGCAAACTTTTTATATTGTTAAACAATTACATATTACTATAAATAAATAAATAAATATATATATATATATATATATATATATATATATATATCTTCAAGCAGTCATTACAAAACCGCATCATATATTACCATTGGATGTTATAAAAACACTACACTCTGTGTTGGAATAAATATTATTTTAAACTTGTTTTAGACAGACCAACAGACGATCTAAACCCAAAACATTTAAGGTAGTAAAAAAAAAGTGTAAAAAAATGTATTTTTAATTTAATTTGTGATAATTTGTGTAGTAATTTATCCCTTAAGAAAGAATGATTTTTAAAATAGAAATTTAGAAAAAAAGGTAATAAATGTTTACATAGTATTATAAAATCATAGACAATTTTTTTATTCATTTTTATTTATTCACTTAAAAATGGTTATATTTATTTATCTTTTTAAAATTTTAAGATAAAATAATTAATATTCAAAACAAGGAATTATTTTTATGAAAAAAAGTAAAATCCAAATGATGATAATGCATTTTTCTTAAATATAATATATGTCACTAACTCAATGGCCATAATCAACTGGACACAAATTGCAATGATTAATTCGTATGGATGATTATAGGAAAAAAAACAAACTTATACCATAAACCAACACCATTAGGGTGGCCTGAGATATGGAGAGAATAATTCATAATTATATTTTAATTATAGAATTGACATTTTATAATCTAACATCTCATGGTAAACTTTCATAAGAACTATCATATGCACGGGTAAAAGCTGATGCATTTAGCAAAGGCATGTAGGCTAATAAAACAAAATGGGGACAGGAAAATTTCGTTAAAAATTGTCATAAAAACTCTAAATCTTTAGTCGACATGAAATATCCAACACACCTTCTCACGCCGAGACCGTCAACGTGGGACTATATATTATGGGTGCTCCAATAGCGGCTTGAGGATAGGCTTGAAATGACTTTGATACTATATTATGAGGTGGACTTTAATGGGTGGTCCAATAGCGATCTGAGGATAGGCTCGAAATGACTTTGATACCATATTATGAAGTGGGTTTTAAGCCTAACTCAATCCCATAAAACCGGTGAAGTTAAGGTTTGCACGTGGGACTATATACAATGAAAGACTCTAATCTCTAGTCGATGTGGGATCTCCAACACTTTTTTTTATCTGTGTTCTAGCTAGGCCAAAAGACGACCTAAATCCCGAACATTCAAGACTATTACCAAAACCTGTTTTTCTCTTGAAGTCTCTCCTTTCATATATGGAATCGAGCATAACCCCTTTATCTACAGTTTTGATTCTTCTTTAATTGAACCACTAATGCTGATTGAACAAGATTCCATTTTCTTCTGTGTCGATTTCCCTTATTCGCACTACGTGGCTCGGCCACCGGGTTACCTGGCCCAGCATCGAGCTAGGCCCATAACTTTCCACTATATAACGAAAATGTTACTTTTGATAATTACAAATTGAAATACATTAAATTAAATTATGTTTATGTTTGATCAATTGTGTAATGCAAAAAATTATTCCTCTTTCTAATTTTCTGATGCGGTTTGTATGAGCACTCTTTATGTAATTCATGTAAGCTAATAAAACAAAAGGGAAATAGGTGAATTTGGTTAGAGTATAAGAGTTACCCAACAGGAATTCCGCGCTCTCCGTGTCTATAATTTTCTCGTTACACGGGGACCATGTAGTTGGTGTGGCTTACCTTTTTGTCTAACAAAAAAAAAGTGATAAAGGAGTAAGCTTATCTTGTTCGATTTATGTCCCAAATACAGAGCTTCAGACAACAATGAGGATTGTGGTAAAAGAAATACTGAAGCCCACAGAGAAGATACCAGTTAGCCGGTTGGTCTTGTCCCCAGAAAAGGTGCCACCCCACAACATTATTTCTTTACACATATTACTCAAACTGTGTCTAATAGTTATAATCAAATGAGATTTTGGACATACACTTTGTGCTTATAATATATTATTCATTAACCATGTTCTTTCAAATTAAAGTATATGATACAGGGACAGTACCCTTGTATAACATGGCGCGTATGTACAAATTATTTTAGACAGATACCACAGACAATTTGAATTTAACAGTAGGGACGATATGTTGTAATAGTTACAAATATATGTAGGGTACAAGATGCAAACGAATACATATGGTAAGTGGTGATAACAGTTATTCAGTAAAATTGAAGCTCATATTTTGCAAAAGAAGCTGAAATCTTGAGCATGTGATTGATGGTTGTGGACCATGTTTTGTAACGACGGTAATCTTCCGCCATGTCTAGCTTGAAAACGCCTCCTCTTGTTGTCAAGACAATCAGATAACATGTATCAGCGTCCTCTGCTTCTGAACCTTTGTACAGCTCTGCATGCAGAGTCATTACAATTCCTGTAGCCAGTGTTGGGAGTCATTGTGCCTTCTGATCTAAGTTTAAATAAAGTAAAAGAAATGAATATGATAGGAAAAACAAAAAAAAATGCGCATACCCTCCTTCTTGCTTTTGAATAGATTATGCTTCCTCATCATAACTACAACCTGTAGTTTTAGAGGGAGATCATTGCACCGTAAGTTAGAGAGACAAAAATATATAGCTACATTAGTAATATTTGAATTAATCATGATATCTAAGTTAATCATGAACTCAATTTCTTGACATAAAATTCATCGTTAAGATTCGTACTCCGTGCGTTTCAATAATGAAAAGCACCATAAGTTTACTTCAACAAATTATTAGATTTTTGTGTTTTTAATTTTTCTGGGTTACTCAAACCATTAGTAATACTGTTATTATTATTATCAGCTCAGCCTGTTACTCCATGTAAAATAGCTTTAGCGACTTTTCTGGACATGTTTTTAGTCGAAAAACTTATTGAGCCAAATAATAGTAGATACACACAAAAATTATATATGGTCCAAACCTTGGCCTCGCTGCTTAGGATTATAGATACTGATCTCGGCATGTACTTCCCTGTTTAGAGACATAATTGAATTAAGAATAAATTAGAAAATCACATGATGCTTAATAGTTCATAGTTCTTCTTAAGGCTAAGTGGATGCTACTGCAGAGTAGTTCTTTTTTTGTGTCATAACATTACCTTCTGGTGTTTCTACATATAACTCAGCACCCTGTGCAAGAATTGATCTGCCTTTTTCAAAGTCAAAATCAATATCATTGCTGTCTTCTAGGGGCAAGATAGGAACTCCACCATTCAGTCTGTTCTTGCAACCTGATCTTACTTTAAGTGTGGCTGCTCCTTTTAATGCTGCAGTTGGCCAACAGGATTTTGGTCACCAAAGAATGGTACATAAAGTATGGTGCATGAACTCCAAAAACGAAATCAGAATTATGAGAAAGATATGTTTCCTTCAGTTCCCTCAATTGCATGCTTCTTTTGTTGGGTGAAGTGATACTTTATCTTACAAATTTATTCATATAAATATTTTTAAAACATGAGGAAATGAACCTAAAAAAGTAAAAAAGTGCCTTTTCTGATGGGGGAGGGACACGTCAAGGACCATCTAATTTCACTTTGGGACAGGAATTTCAACACTTTTGCCACCACCGATACAAGATTTTTAGTTCCAAAATCTGTAGCCAAATCTTTCATCTGCACCCTCTCCCCTCTCCAAATAACATAAAAGCATTTAAAAAAATTGAATGAAATAAAATTAAGAATAAGGAAATTACATGTTGCAGCTGCGGCAGTGAGAGTTAAGATATCACTTGCACTTGTGCCACTCATGGCTGAGCCAATTACACTGCTAAGCTGTTCTTTCTTTGCCCCCATTGCTTCAGCTACTTTTGCACACTGTGCAGCTACCAATGCAGCCGCAGAGGCCACTGCTGCATCTCTGTCTTGGTTTGATTCCTTTTTCGAATTTTCAGCAGCAATGGCAGCTAAAGCTGCTGCAACCCCTGCAATTGATATCGCTGCATGCACCTCTGCTCTTTGCAATCTCTGGCCTTCTTTTTTCTTCATCTTTATTTCCTTAAACCATTTCTTTATTGAAACACTTTTCAGTGGTAGGATCTGCTTCCATGGCACCTGCATGGTAAGTGGTAACCACAACAAACTAACTAATGACAACTGAACTAATAATACATATACACACATGTAGCTCTAACAATGATATTGAGACAGATCATAAGATCGCATACCCATTTCTTTCGGAAACAGCTGTTGTAATTCAATTCTGGATGCATCGCTTGCTGCATCCATATCCATGACTAAAAAAAAAAAAATAAGAAAAACTAGTCATGAAAGATCGAATCTCAATAAAGAATCAGTTGTTTCTGTCTTGTAATTTCTTACCTTTACATTGTTAGACTTCCATCCTGGCAAAGACCTGAAATCTGCACCATCCATTCTAGCACTCTTTTCCATCTTATGCAAAATTTAAAAAATAAAAATCAACACCAGAGAGTAGGTTGATAACATTACAACAAATAATGTTAGATGAAGATGCAAAAACATTAAAAATTTCAAGAGAATTAATAGAAAGATAGTTATTATTGTATTGTAATAGTTGAAATGGTTTGACTAACCGAAGGATGAGCATTTGGGCTACCAGGCTCTAATTGTTTCATAGAGTTATTATCAAGCAGAACAAGAGATCCATGTTGAGGCTCAGGATGCAGGGCTTGCACAGCGAAGTTACACCATGCAAGTGAAAGGAAATCCATAGTCTCGGGATGTGCATCTGAAGGGGATAGATTAAAATCGGAAGCCATTCTAATATGATGAATTTTCACAACCAAAACTATATATCTTGGAAATGAGTTGAATCCAGCTACGCGGTTTTGAAATATGAATAAATGTAAGCAAGCATGCATGCATATTTATACATGCTAAATCACCATGATAACAGTATAATGATTTTGTAAACCCCACTAGTCTTACCAAAAAAGTAAAAGGGAGTGTCTTTTAAACATGCAGTATAGTATACTCAATAACCCCATTAAACAGAACATGCCACCGCGACACTGCCACAGTAAGATTGATATCATCTTTTAAATAAAAAACAAGAGTTTATGGAATTTTTTTTATAATTAAATTACTCTCATGTTTAATTTCCTTTTGATTAAATTTTGCTACAGTATACATGATACAGTGGCAAAACCTCCCTAGGAAGGTCATCAATGAACTTTTAGTTCATGTCACATTAATATAATAATCAATTTCGATATTCGTACTAATCTAATTCATTGTCATAAATAATTTGACCAATATCAAGTCAAAATATATTTTAATAAAATTTATTATTTCCAATATTTTGATTTTGAGAACATTTTGCAACTTCACTTTCCAAAAAAAAACGAGGAACAAGTTATTAGGACACGAGAGTGAAAAGTAAAGAGTAACGTGCCGACCTATTCAGTAACAATAACAATACATAATGAAATTTGGAAATAAGACATGGCAAAAGTGGACAGAAAGTATTGTATGTTTCCTTGCGATGGATCATAATTGTAAGGAATTTGAATCAAAAGCAAGGCAAGTGATTATGTAGAGATATTTTGGGCACAAGTTACTACAGTCCAATAACTAATATCTCGTTATACTGAAAGGTTTCTGGGGAGCAGGAATATCGAGACGATGGAATAATAGTATATTACAGATGGAAAGTGGCGTTAGTGTTCATATAATTGTACTCAACTTTTGGTGAAGTTATTGATGATATAGAAATTAAAGGACCTACCTGATATCGAAAGGGTTATTTTGCTTATAGATTTTGATTGTAGAAAACAAGTCCCCAAGATTCGAATGAGAGATAACACATGGTAGCCATAATAGAAGATTGTGGGATTAGTATAAAGAATGAGGAAGAGGCCCCTTTCTTTTAGGCATCTTTAAATGAAAGCCATAAACTTAAGGCTAAGCATGATGCATCTTGAGGTGATAAAATAATGAAAGGCTAATTGCCAGAGGACCAGTGCTTTCCCCAGGGCCACCACATAAGCATCCACACGTAAAACAGGCTAGAAAAGTGGGGAGGCATTATAACCCAGCATGCTCGTGGGCCAATCTTGATGGATACAAACTAGACATGCATGATTGCCATGAATGAAAGGAACTAAC
>Ga0123342_1009257_pt1 | contig 11888 bp, 6 predicted proteins | sample Turbeawhitnodule_FD_89960 | JGI IMG/M metagenome (GOLD analysis project Ga0123342, IMG submission 89960) | Root nodule microbial communities of legume samples collected from Mexico - Turtle bean Mexico white nodule | ecosystem: Host-associated > Plants > Roots > Nodule | place: Mexico: Nepantla... | reverse complement strand
TGATCTTACTACCTTGATTTGGCATCTAGGATGGGTCATGCAGCAAAAGGCAACCTTTGAATATACACAAACCTAAAATACAGAATCATCTAAGACACATTGCAACCTTCAAAGCAAACTAGCTAAAGACTACATCAAACACACAAATGCAAGGTAGAGATTAGCTTCATCCATCTCCAACAAAATGGTGTGATGCTACTTCTTTAACAAATATTGTAGGATTATCTGATGGTGCTAGCATTCTGGATACAGTCTCTTAGTTTTGGACAGGTGGTGATTGGAATATTTCATTGTCTTTACAGCAGATGCCTCATCTTTTTAGTTATATCATGATTAGGGTGGAAGAAGATATTCCTGATTGGATTTTAGATGAGTCTGGTCGTTTCACTCTTAAATCAACTATGACTTTTTTTCTTAGATCCAGGAGTTCCCTGTGGTTAGGGTAAATTTATTTGGTCTTCATATCTTCCGCCTTCCAAAACTCTTGTCCTTTGGAAAATTTTTCATGGGCGACTTCCTATAGATCAACATATTCAAAATAAAGGACTGCATATTTGTTCTATGTGTACGCTTTGTGAAAAGCACAAGGAATCTATTCAACATTTATTTTTTGAATGTTCTAATGCTTTGTGTATTTGGAGTTGGGTTCGATAGATTTTTCCTACTTCTCATTTCTCTAATAAGAATGATCTTCTCTCTTTTATTAAGAGTGATGGTAGTCCTTTGGTTAAATTGATTAAGCTTGTTGTGATAACTTTTCTATTTGGATGATATGGCGTATGAGGAATTATGCTCGTTTTCAGGATAAGATTGAGGTTTCTAGTGCTATTTTAGTTATTAAAGATTTAACTCGTCTAGTGGGTAATTTGTCTAAAACTTCATTGAAGAATGATATGTTGGATTCAATGTGATCAAGTTTTTTGGTATTAATACTCGTTCTGGTAAAGTTCTTCGTTCTCTTCCTGTTAGATGAGAGTTTCTTTCACCAGGCTGGGTTAAAATTAACATTAATGGGCTGCTAGGGGATATCCTAGTCTTGCTACTTGTGGAGGTATTTTTCGTGGGAGTATGGGGGAATTTACTAGAGCTTTCTTTGCGTTTCTTGAAGTTCAGACTGCTATGTTTGTTGAATTTTATAAGATTATACATGCTATGGAGGAAGCTAAAAAGATGGGGCTTACTAATGTCTGACTGAAATGTGATTCTGCTTTGGTTTGTACTGCGTTTACTGTTAGGATCAATGTTCCTTGGATGCTTCGTAATCGATGAAATACTTGTCTTAGTTACTGTGAGAAAATCAGGTTTAGGGTTACTCATAGTTTTCATGAAGGGAATGAGTGTGCTGATAAATTGGCTAATTTGAGATTTATTCATAGAGAATCTTTTAATAGACTACCATCTAGTATGTTCTTAGAATTCCTTATGAATAGGTATAGTCTACCTATGTATCGTTTTTGTTAACATATGAGTTTGGTCTAGTCCCCCCATATTTTTATATTTTCTTTCTTTTTTTCTTTTTTAATAATATTTTTTTTCACGTGATGACAAATGATTATTGTTACTTGAGGTGTCAGCATAGCTGAGATGTCAAGTTGCATAGTGATACCTAAAATAAAAACTTTTTTTTTAATATAACGTGATGATTTTTGCCATGAATAATAACCTAAAAAGAATTCCAAAAATAATATAAAATTGGCCGAATTTGTTTGCTTCATCTTACAGCATAAAACTAAAATCGGTTTTTATTTCAAACTGTGAAAGCAAGAAAACATATAAGGCTTTTTTTTTTATATATAAAAAATTATATAGCAAAAAATAAAAAAAAATCTATAGTTCTTAGGATATCAATTTTGAATTTTGAAAAGAAAAACGTAACAGTTATTTTCTAAAAGTCTTATTGAATTGTATACTAATTCCATAATATGATTAGTCGTGTTGAATAATTTAAATGGGACATTCTATCTATCGTGAATATGTCACCCCATACGCAATCCGAGTTAACTGATTTTCTCTCTCTCTAACAATTGTTTTTATTAAATTCATATCTTCAATATTTTTAAATTTTTATACCTAATATTTAATAAATATATAATTTTTTTAACACACATAATATGTGTTTTTTTTAATGATGCACCTATTTAATATTAATAAAGCTTTATTTTGTTGAATGTGTCCCTACATATATTATATAAAATAATAAAAGATAACCTAGTAGAGTTGATATAGATACTTCGTTGTAGAGATTAATAGCATTAAAATTGTCTTCTGCACTAAACTTTCAAAAATTTAGATCATATATTCTTGGAATGACCTCACCTTAAGGATAAGAATGAAATTTGAGCTACACATTTTTATACCTAATAATATTTAATATTCAACCTTAGTTTTGCCACCTACCACTCATTCTACTTCAAAGTACTTAGAAAAGTCAACTTTCTTCTGTCACTTGCATAACATTCAAGACATGAACAAAATGTCCACTTGTGAAACATTTTTCTTTCACTTTGAAACATTTTTTCAAACTTTTCTTTAATTTTTTGGAAATGATTAGTGTCACTAGAAAAGTAAACATTGATTAAGGTTCCAAAAATATTATATAAAATAAATATAATGTTCAATACCAGACCAGAATAAGAAAAGTGACTCAATGAATGAATATATACAGACATAGATATATGTATATATATAAGAACATTTAAAAAAAAATACTTTTAAAGAATAGTAGTTCTTAAAAACACTTTTATTAAAAATGGGAGATTAATATTTTTTTTTATAAACTAGACTAATTTTATGTTGAATGAAAACGTTTTAAGAACTATTGTTCGATGAAATATTTCTGGAAAAATTTCTGTATAATAATTACATTTTTATTATTTTTATCACAATATAAATTGCTTATCATAAATATAAAATATATTTGATATGTTAAAAATTATTTATCTGTTATAAATTTTAATTCTAACAATTTATATATTTAAAATTATTTCTTTATTGCACAAAATGAAATACTAGTTTATGATATAATGTATATTATTAGTTGTGTATGTTTTAACTTATCTTTTAAAATATTTAAATTTCTACCTTTTAAACTTTACTTGAGTTTAAAATATTCATACTTATTAGAAGATAGTAAATACATGTTTTGTTTTCTTATGACTTTTTGTTTTAACAAGTGTATTGCATACACTAGATATTTATTTTATATAAATAATATTTACATTAATAAAATAATTTTAATGCATAAATTATATTAAAATTAAAACACAATAAATACATATTTTAGGTATTTAAATTATATTTTAGATTCATGAGACAAAAAGTTTATATTGTGATACACGCATATTTTGACTACTAATAATTTAAAAAATAAGAGAAGGGTAAGTGAAAAGATATAAGATTTTTTAAAACAATTCAAAAATTCTCTTATCAAAGAATAATATTTTATTTTCTAAAATAATTATTCTAACTTTGTACAGCAGTTTAAAAATTAATTGAAAAAGAAAGTAAAAACATTATTTTATCTATAACTATAAATATAAATAATTTTTCTTTACACATGTTTTATTTTTATTTCTATACCCATCAATATTATTTCTCATTTACAATCTATTTAGACTTTTTAAATTATTTTTTTTATTCTGATACATACTACAAATAACTTATTATTTATGATGTAACTATGATTATTAATACAGAGATATTAGTGATTTTCTTATAAGTTTGTTTCTAGTGACGTTATAGTATGAATCTACTCTCAACTTACGTTTGAAAATAATTTTCAAAACAAACATTTAAAATTAAAAAATAGAAGCAGTGAGGAAAAAAAATATTTTTCTTGTACGTGAGTGCTTGTTATTTTGTTTTCTTGGTAGCTTTCCATGTTTGGATACTTGTTCCTCAGTGACATGGAATGCCGTTCAAAGTTGCTAAAGGGACTTGTAGAAAATTATTTGGAAATATTTCCTATTACTTAATTTATTATCTCCATCAGTCTAAAAAAATGTATGTAATTATTTAAAAAATCTAAAATAAAATAATACACATACAACATATAGTCGAGATGGTCTCTAAGATCGAAAACATATTGACAATCCAAAACAAATGTCTCTTAAACATGATTTTGCAAAAAAACTTGTATTTCAAGTCAAATTAATGCATAGATTATTTATAGTACTTAGGTTAATATCAATCTATCACGAGAGTCCAATATATTTCTATAAATATATTAACTAACATTAAGAATCTACACATTTAATAACATATATTTAATAACATTAATATCTCAATCACTAAATATCGACTACTAATTGTTTTGGTGACGATGATTTTTTACAGGTATTCTATATACTTAGTCTAAGATTAAGATTTGTAATTTATCTAAAACTGACACAAAATGAAAATAAGATATTTCTGTTTCACAGAAGAACAATTAATATAACTTAGTCATGTATTATAAAAATTAATAATTTCCAATAGTAAATTCATTAGGTACTATGTAGTTCAGATACTTATAAAGACACAGATACAACACAGACACGAAAATACGTATAATTTCTAAAATATAAAATACGGAAGAAAGATTTATATATTATACAATTATGAATTATATAAAAAAATTATATAAATTTTTTATTAAAAATTTGTTTTTCATGACTGGTTCAAAATAATTTGTTCCTTATTTTTATAATCATAATAAAAATTGATATAATAAATTTGAGTTTTTAGAAAATTAATGTCTTTTTCTTTTTTAAAATTATGTTAGACTTGTGTTAGAATTATAAAAAATCCAACAAATATTTTTTGAATTGGATACTTCATCGATATATATTCTACAAGTGTCATACGAATATTGACGTCCAATACGACGGATACACCATTTAAAAGAAGTATTCTAGCTTCATAGATTATAGATTACGTAACATCTCTCGTGTGTAATTTTCTTCTTAATTTCTCTACCTCCTCCTTCTGTATATATAACGTACTCGGTCACTACAATTTTTGTGACGTTTTCAAAATTGAAGATAAAACTACTTTTTTCACAAAGTCTAAGTTATGCCCACCATCAAGACCCTTCTCATGGAGATATTATTAACGTGGTCCCCATTAATCACTCCACATTGTTTGGATTTTCTCTGTTTCATTAGACTCAACTGTCCCTGAGTTCAACCCCACACTCAAAATGCTTCATAGTATCTCTCTTCAATATCGACAAATGATATTCATTTAAGTATGTTTGTTGCTATTTAACAATTCAAAAATAAATTTTAATTAACTTTAAAATAAAAGAAAAATAATATAATAAAACAAGTAGTTATTATCTCTAAAATGGGATTTTCCATTTAAATTATTTTTCAAATTGACTTTTAATCATATTTAACAGTTTGTAATAAGATTTAAAATAAAGAACACAAAATAAAAAAAGTAAAATATAGTAGAGTTAAAAAAGGAAATAAATTAACACATAATTGGAATAAAATCTCACCAAAATTAAATAAAATAACTATCCGTGTTCTACGTTTATAATATTTCATTTTACATAATACAACTATTTTTATTATAGTTTTTATTAGTTAGAAAATTGAATAAAAGATATATGTCGACGAAAGAAAATATTAAAATAAGAATTAAAGTATATCAATAAAACTCTCAATAAAAAAAATGAATAAGGAAGTTTTGGAAAACATTAAAGAATGAGTCACTATTGCAAAATGTAGAGACAACTACTCTTTATTAAGTGTGACTTTACGAACAGACACACTCGTAAAAAAAAACGCAGTGACATTTTTTAAATTAAGTTCATTTACAAAAAGATGTATTGAAAATATTAAGATTACAATTATAATCCTTTAGATACTCATGTGGTCTTTTTGTTCTTGTACTCATTCAGAATGATTGATCTAATTCATAATGTTATTTTGTGTCATGATCTTCATTGAGGTTTTGGTCTATATGGGAAAAAATTTCTTCTGAAACCTCAATGTCTGATTCACAATTATTATTATAGTTATTTTCATCATTATCACAGGGTGCAAAAATGACTTGTGATGGTTGTCTCAAAACAGGTTAATCTTCCGTAAAAAAACTCTTATCATGAATGTTAGGATTGTTAGTTTCATTGTTAGTATCTTGAACTCTTTGATATGAAAAAACATGTTCATAGAAGACAACATCCTTAGACACAAAAATTTCTCTGGATTGAATATTCAACAAACATATCCTTTTGTCCCAATTTTAAAACCAATAAAAAAACATTTTGATGCCCTTGGATCAAATTTTCTTCTATTTGTTGACAAAGTGCTAGCATAATATAAAGATCCAAACACCTTTAATCCATTAAAATCTTTTGCAATTTTGTAAAGCATTTCATGAGGAGAAAAATAGTTTAAAAGAAGTATGGGAAACATGTTTATAATATGCACAACATGTATCACATAATATGACTAATACATTTTGGATAAATGTGATTGTATCATGAGAGATCTTGCTACATTTAATAAATGATCATGTTTCCTTTCAACTATATTATTTTTTTGTGGAGTATTAACACATGATGTTTGATACACTATTTCTTTGTTGACAAAGAAATTAGTCATGAAAAATTCAGTCTCATTGTCACTTCTTATTATTTTTATTGCTATCTCAAATTGTGTTTGAACAAAAACAACAAAATTTTTCAAAGTCTTGACAACTTCAAATTTTTGGTTTAAAAGAAAAATCCATATGTACCTCGAATAGTGGTCAACTATGGTCAAGAAATATTTAAGACCATGAATTAATGGTATTATGGTTCCCATAGATCTACACGAATCAAATCAAAATATTTTTTAGATTTAGATGTACTAATAGGAAAGGAAAATCTTTTTTGTTTTGCAAAATGACAAGTATCACAAATTTTAAGTTTTTTTATAGCTTGAGCGAAAATCTCGTCAGTTGAGTGAAAATATTGTCGCTTGAGCAAAAATAGACCCGCGAGCACCTAGTTTTTCATCGTATTTTCGCTTGAGCGAGAATTTTCTCGTTTGAGCGAAATAAGTCTGCGAAAGAGAATTTTTGCTTAAGTGAAAATCCCCGCTTGAGAAAAAAAGTAGATTAACATTGCATAAAAACATATTTCTTTAATATTTTCACCAAAATTCTCATTCAAACTTGTATTTCTTAAATCCTATCATGTTAAAATAACAACACTTTGCTTAGCATTGTAGAGGTACTCTCATTGAATTCTTATGTCAACCTATATATTCAACTATTCATGATTTCTAAACCAATTTCAACCTTCAAATTCAAAACAACCAATACTTACAAATCTTACATTTCAAATGAATCATAATACAATTCAAATCAATTCATACTACCATTCAACACTTTCAATCTCAAACAAAAGACATTCAATAACTTATTCATATCGAATCAACATATACTATCACTACAAGGAAATCATTAGATAAAGACTAATTTCAGAGACAACAATTAACTAGTCACTATATTAAATAAATTAGATACTATTTTAGAGATTAAAAAAGTTATTGGTATCTAAAGTAGTTTCTATTATTAATAAATATTTTTTAAATTAGTATATAATTAGTTACCAAAATTTTACTTACCAACTTTATAATCTAATTAGTTGGTAGCTAATTAGATACCAATTTATAAAATATTTATTAATAATAGAAACTACTTTAGAGACTAAAAAAAAATTTAGATACCAATAATTTTTTAGTCTCTAAATAGTATCTAATTTAGTTAATATAATGACTAGTTATTTTTAGTCTCTAAAATTAGTCTCTATTTAATGATTTTCTTGTAGTGTATACACAATTAACATAATCAACCCTTCCACATTTAATTTCAACCAATACACTACTTTACTAAAAAACAAACAATCATATTGTTGGGAAAATCAGAAAAAATCATCCCTCTTTGGTGTAGATACAAAATAGGCACTTGCGGAAACAATAAGTAGATAAAAGAAAAATAAAGCAAAATAGAATAATGACACCAAGAAGTTTTAACGTGAGAAAACCTTTTCAACTTGAGAAATAAAAACCCTCAGGACCTAGTCCAGAAAATGTCTCCACTATGAAAGTAGGATTATAATATTTGTTTCTCTCACTCTGTGACGATAACACTCAATCTCACCCAACAAGGATAAAATACAATGTCTCTATAACTTTTCACTATGATTTCTAATCTCACACTATGGTGGATATATATTATCTTATTTACTCTCTATGTTGCTCTTCTCACTTGTTTGTCTTTCTCTTCCTCATAAGTTCATTTTATACTGAGAACGACATGATGACTTATCATATAAAGAGATAGTGGATAATTAAAGCTTATCACATTTTCAAGAGAGATATAATTCCAAGACTCTTTGAATGACAATCATTGAATATATTCAATGGATCAGTATTGGTCATGACCCCTATTAAAATAAGGAGGGATTCCCAACACATATAAGAAGATTTGAAAATTACACCCCCACATCTAGATCTTCTAATCTAGGGTTCCATTGAAAATTAAAACTACACTCTCTTACTTAACTTTGAATATGTTTGTTCACAATGAGCTCCAATGCTACAAAACCTAAGGATAACTTAACATGTACCATAAAGTCATTATCAATGATCTAACCATAACACTAGGACTCTAAAGTAAGAGAGACTAATCCTGAAGCTAAAAACACTACATGCAAAACATATGACAAAAACAAATCTAAAAAGTTCAAAACTAGTTCAAAGGACAATTTGCAAAAATGAACTTACTCTAACTATGATCGAAGAGTTTTGTAGTATTCGTTGTCAAGAATCCAATAATAGACTTCAATCGTTAATATGATAAACGGGGATGTCAAAAATTTAAAGAAAATGTAGATGAAGGAAAAAGAAAATTTCTAAAAAGATTGTGGTTCTTTTAAAATGATATATATATATATAATACAAGAAAATCATTAAATGAAAACTAATTTTAGAGACCAAAATAATTAGTTACTATTTGAGTAAATTAGAGACCATTTTGTAAACTAAAAAAATTATTGGTATATAAATTAGTTTTTATCACTGCAAGAAAATCATCAAATAGAAACCAATTTTTAGAGACCAAAATAATTAGTTGCAATAGTAACTAAATTAGAGGCCATTTTAGAAATTAAAAAAAAATGGTTTCTATTATTGTTAAATAGTTTCTAAATTGGTATCTAATTAGCAACCAAGGTTTTAACTACCAATTATTTAGATTCTAAATTTGGTTGCAAAAACCTTGGTTGCTAATTAGATACCAATTTAGAAACCATTTAACAATAATAGAATCTAATTTAGAAACCAAAAATTTATTTACTCCCTAAAATGGTCTCTAATTTAGTCACTAAAGCAACTAATTATTTTTGGTCTATAAAATTGGTTTCTATTTCATGATTTTCTTGTAGTGTATTATTAATAAAAATTTATAAAATAGTTTCTAAATTGGTATCTAACCCTTAGCTACTAAGGTTTTAGTTACTTACTACTTTATATTCTAAATTAGTCTCTATTAGTGTTTTAGATATTAATTTAAAATCTAAAATATTAGAAACTAAAATCTAGGTAGCTAATTTAGATACCAATTTATAAAATATTTTATAATTTTTTATTAATAATAGAAACCACTTTGGATACCAATAATTTTAATTTTATGGTCTCTAAATTAATACCCAATTTAATTAATATAATGACTAATTTTTTTATATCTATAATTTACTTGTTTTTTATGGATTTTATTTTAGTGATATATACTTTTTATTGAGCCAATTATATTTGAGTTGGATGGTATTGAATAAGACTAAAGATAATAATACTCTTCCACCAAATATTTGAGTAAAATGTCACCCAATTATTTCTCACAATTAGTTGTTAAAGTTCAAAACGTGCTATTTTTTTAATAATGATACATTGACATTCTTATTTTCATTTATATTTAACTTGCAACTTTATGAATTATTATTTTATTATAATATTTTTTTTTATCATTACAATATAATATTTTAATAATTTTATTTATATTTAACTTAAACTTTATAAATTATTATTTTATTATAATATTTTATTTATACTTTTTTATTATTACAATATAATATTTTATTATTAAAAGCAATTGCCAAGTGGATGTATACATAAAGGTAGTGTCAAAGAAAAGTTTCCAATTTTTATTATACCATTTCAAAACTTTTCAACGTTTGTCCTCAAAAGTGACGTCTGAAGCCAAAATTTTCCTTTAAAAATAATAATCGAGAAGTGGAATAGTCAATTGTTGCTGTTTGGTTGCGTTTATGCCCAAACTGGCAATTTCCTCTTAAAATATCAGATAATTGCAAATGGTCACTAAAGAGATATTTAATTTAAAGAAAAAATAATTGTGTAATCAAATATATATATATATATGATTCCATAACCAGAGTTCTCTTAATTTCAAGTGAAGTCTTGCATGCTTTATCTCTTAATTTGTATAGTACAGTTTATATATTAATTATAATATAATGTATACATTAAAATATTTATTTATTATGAATTTTATAAACTATAGTGTCACGTGAGCTTACCTAACATCAAATAGTTCACACTTCTACTTTGTTATAAATACTCTTCTCATTTGGTGAAGAAGTATATCATCAAATCCTACCAATTAGACAGCCATCTTCCTAAACCTTTTAGCTACCTCCATTCATGGCTAATTTCAAAACTTTTTTTGGTCCTCTAATCCTTTCCTTCCTTTTCACTTCGCTAGTTTCTGCCACCTTCTACCAAAATATCTCTCCTGATCAATTACGTTCTAGTGAGAAGCTCACACACATTCGCTTCTACTTTCATGAACTTATTACAAACGAGAAACCCTCCCTCATCATAATCGACCCTCCAAAGATTATGTCTAACTCTCCTCTTCCATTCGGGTCCATGGTGGTGATTGAGGACCCATTGACGATTGGACCTGATGTTGAGTCGAGACAGATAGGAAAAGCTCAAGGATTTTACCTATCTGCGACCCAAAGAGCTGGTTTGGATTTGGAGATAGTAATGGGGATGACCTTGACATTCTTTGAAGGAGAGTTCAATGGTAGCACTTTGAGTTTGTTAGGGAGGAATGAGATCATTAATCCAGTGAGGGAGATGCCAATTATTGGTGGCACAGGTGCTTTCCGCTTCGCTCGTGGCTTTGTTCTAGCTCGCAGTGTCAAGGTTGATTACAACAAAGGTGATGCCACTGTGGAATACAATGTCTACGTCTACCATTATCCCTCTACCACCTCTTCTTCTCATCACCATTTCAACGAGGGACTGCACTTCATGACTGATCCTATTCTTAACAAAATATAACCTTTTAATATCTGAACGTTCTATACCCTTTCTCATTCCTACTTTAGTTGCTAAAGTTTAGTTGCGTGTTTCAACTGGTTTATAAACTTGCAAATTTTGTATTAGAAGTTAGAATTGTCTAACTGATACAATATTCTCGTAAGTTTTAAACTAACTTACACACATGAATAAGTCAAGAAATTAGACAACATCCCAAGACAAATTTTCCTAATTCACTCCTTTTAAAACTACGAATAATTTTGTTGTCCAAGTCTTCTTTGATGTAGTGCAAGTTGCGTATACTGTGTCTCTTAAATAATTTTTCTTAGCATATGTTTACCGTTGCCTTTATTATATAATAGAGTAGAGACCTAAAGAGGGAGAAAAATACTTCATCAGGAATATATATGAATAATAAACGAAATTATTTGAAAGAAATATATTTGTTTATATATATATATATATATATATATATATATATATATATATATATATATATTTGTTTGTTTGTTCGGGAGATTGTTTTTCTTTATATAGAGCGTGTTTTTTTTTTTTTTTTTGTGTGGA
>Ga0123342_1009255_pt1 | contig 11890 bp, 6 predicted proteins | sample Turbeawhitnodule_FD_89960 | JGI IMG/M metagenome (GOLD analysis project Ga0123342, IMG submission 89960) | Root nodule microbial communities of legume samples collected from Mexico - Turtle bean Mexico white nodule | ecosystem: Host-associated > Plants > Roots > Nodule | place: Mexico: Nepantla... | reverse complement strand
TGATTTATAATATTTTATAAAATAATAAACAAACTTAAAACTTCCTTAAAATTTATTATGATTTGTTTCTTCATTTTAAATATTATATATATATATATATATATTTTAAACATTGTACAATAAATTTTTTAAAATACTAATACATTCCAATGAAACATTGTGATACATTCAAATGAGGGTAAATTTGGGAATAAGGGATGCTGACATGACTTTCCTTCTACATCTCTTCATTTTGAGGGGAGAGGATATTTACTGTTCACAGGTATATCCTCTCCTTCACTTCCCTGCACATCCCTTAATCCAAACCATGGATATTCACTCACATCCTTTCTCTTAAACAGTACATGCAAAAAGGGGTTAAAGGGAAAAGAAATAGTCGCAGATATTATGTGAATGTTTGTTAATGGTTAGTGTTAGAAGACGGTTTCAATGAAAAGGAGTTCTGAACATAAAATATGATAAGATAGACAGAGAGTATGATATTTGAACCATATAAACCATTCAAAATATCTACCTTAAAATCAGTTCTCAAAATATATAGTTAAAAATATACAATACGAAATGGAAAGGAAGGTCAATGCCGTAGCAACGAAGGCTGTTCCTATAACTATCCGTGACCACCAAGTTACAAGCGACAAACATCCCTTTAACATCTCGGGAGGAGAGGAGAAAGAGGAGAACTACTCAATTATCTCCCTATCACTGACTTGACATGCTAAAATAACTAGACACCAGAAGAAAAAACACTACTTTATGCAGTTAGCAGTTACTGAACAAAATTATGCAGCAGGCTATAAATGCTTCAAGGCGAGATTTGGCATGGCTTGGTCAGAAAATATTAAAAGAGGCAATCTAAAAATCCTATCTGCCATCCAGAAATTAAAAATGTCTCTTATCAGCATAATCTGTAGTCCCCCACAAAAAGGTTATGGAGGGTATATATAAAAGGTCAAAATGCATAGAAACTCATTTTCATCTCTTGTTTTTTGGTGCAACTGAACTGGATTTTGAGAAGATTGATAGTCTCTTCAAAATGGAAGGTTTCTTTGATGATTTCTTTTCTTCATAGAGATTGGTAGATTCTTGAGAGGCATTGAAGTTTGGCTCATAGCAGTCTTCATCCACTAACTCCGTCCTCAAAAGACGTAGTAGTTCAAGTGCAAAAGCCTTTGCCATATCACTTCCTGAATTGGAGATGTCCACAAGAGAAGGAATAATCCCCTCATCCATAATCATCTGACAGTATTCCACACGCTGAGAGCATAAAGAGAGTAGAATATCAAGTGCCGGTTCTTTTTCCTCATCACTGCCAGTCCCAAGTATTTCAACAACAGAATATATGCATCCTTTTGTTTCAACCACAGAAACCCTACCCTCTTCAGTATCACAAAGGTTTTTCAAAATATGTATACAGTCTCTTGAAAGGGTTTTATCTTCAAAAAATGGCAGTAATTTTGGGATGCATCCGAGAGATACCATGTAGTGACAAATTTGACTATTGGATGAAAAATTAAGCATTATTTTAATAGCTTTTCCTTGGAACTCTTTGCTACCCAAATCAAGGATCTTTGAAATAGAAGTGAGTACAGTGGAAGCAGCAATGTTAGCTTTCTCACACCAGTTTCCTGCCAACTCTCCCATTATGGTAAGAGCTTCACCAATCACGTCTGTGTCAAGAAGACTTGCCAACATAATGCATGTATCTTCACTTAAATTGGTCATACCATTGCTACATGAAAACCACAAAGAAGTCATTCCAATATCAAAAACACGAACAAAGATAAATATTCAAAATTAAAAGAAACAATAATCTTAATGTATTGACCAAGTACTTGGAATGAGTTTTAACATAGAAGAAAAGTTCAAGTATCTTTCCTTGTTACTCTACACCACGTAAATCTAGCTTTTCAACCGATAATTGTTAAAAAAATCCATAAAATTCACAAGGTAACAAATTAAACCAGACAAATGCAAGCTAATCGAAATAACTAACAATGAACCAAGAACCAAATTGCAAGGGAAAAAGAAATTGTACCGGCAGCACTTCATAAATTCCAACAGCAATTTAGTTCCAGATCTCAGAGCTTTTACATCATGTCTCTCACAGGCAGTGCTCAGAAATCTCGTGAGTGGGTCAATGAAATTCTCAGATGGCACAGAGCAAAGAGTATGGTTATTGCATTTGAAATCTATTTTCATATCTTCAATGAGTTGGCATTGAGATTTCCATTGACGTTCATGGAGTTTAGACAAGGGCATCAGAACAACATCATGAATCCCTGCATGAGATTGATGCCTGGGAGAATTGGCACCGGTCTTGTTCAATATCAAATCTAAGCCATGATTGGCCTTAGCATGAAAGGAATCTGAATTATAACTGGTCTCTAAAGATCCAAGTGACAAGTTACTAAGATCCATTTGGAAGTTTAAATCATACAAAGAACTTCCAAAACTCTTAATGGAATTGAAGGAAGCTTCCCATGAATGCAAATGTTGCACTTGTCTATTTGGGTCAGGAATGGAGACTCCATTAGTTTCACACCACTTTAATATTAGGTCCTTGAAGACAACATTTGGAGTCAATGCCATATGTTCCAGTTTCTTTTTTGTTTTCGGGCATATAGTATTACCCTCATCAAACCACTTTTGTATCCACATCCTTTCATATGTTTCTCCTGAAGCAATGACAACAGGGTCATACATCAACCTTAAAGATATTGGGCATGTATATTCCTCAGGAGGTGTAAGTCTGCCCAACTCATTGGCCTGAGTCCTATATTGATCATGGTTCAAGTATGGGCCTGACTTGACAGGAAGGATGCTTTGAGACTCGTGAACTGAGTTCTCAGTTGTGATTGGTCCTTCACTTTGGAAATAGACCTCAATTTGTTCTCCGGTGATTGATTTTTTGTGCTTTAGAAGGAGATACAAAAGATTTTTCAAGACAATCTCTTTTTGCTGTTTATTTGGTCTGACTTGTTTTAGCAACTTCTGAATCGATCGTTTCTCTATTAAGATGGCCGATGAGGATGTAATACTAAGTCTTGCTGCTACAAACTGAAAATGTTTTATTTCAGATTCTTCCATTGAATCATTATCTGATGTTGAAGAATCTTGCTGGAGCAATTGTTTCAAAACCTTCCCAGCTGCTTCTTCCGCTGAGTTGAGGCCAAATGTAACACACTCAAGATCACCAATTAGTAGAGAAATCTGCAAAGAGACATTGCAACACCAACAAAAAGCATTAAAATGAATATACAATGTAACAAACAGAACAAGCCAATGCAGTGAATAAAATAAAACAAAAAATCAGATATTTCAAAGCATCAATAATGCGGCCATCCACAATATTCAACTAGAAAACAAATTCTTCAGCATTGTGTGGATATATTTCATTTAATCATCAAATGGATTTTATGAATTATGAGAACTGTCTGATTCACATGTGGCTATTTAGCAATACAAGACAAATAAAATTGGACTAACCTCTGCAGCCAACATCACCGGAACCATATTCAGAATCTGGACTAAGTTTTTTACTATCGATTTTCTTGCCTTCTGGCATTTTGAGAGTATGGAATCCCCTGTCATTGCCTGAAAGTGATATTAGAACCAACTGAATTAGCTTGCTACTACCATAATCAATGATTATATCATATGTAACTGCAGTTGCTCAATAATTTTCTACGCATCATAATAATTGTTTATCCATATCTTTGCTCAATTTGATGTGATAGTACAACTGTTGATACGATCATTTGTTTGAAAAAATTTGAATTTTGCAAAGAATAGCTGAAATAATAAGAAGAACTACACACCAGGTAGAGTTTACTAGATTCAGAGCAGTATAGTAGTAGTTGTGCGGCTTTATCAATTGCACTGTTGAGCAAACACAGAGCCTGCATTCCGCAAGGACGTGCTTCTTCTATACGTGGAATTATCCGCAAGATTCTAGCAACTAATTTCCTGAGTTCCGTGCACATTGCACGATGCACCTTCAAACACGAAATTACAATCAATAAAATTCTTAGTTCCAATAAGCAAAGTAGTCGAAAAGGAGTATTATTTTTAACACCCCAATAGTGCAAATACTCAATTAATACCCCTTTCCTTTTTTTCCTGTCTATCTATCTATCTATCTATCTATTTTTATCATATAATACCACCTACGACATTTATCACTTCTCTCTTCACTATTTCTTTCTCCGACTGGGTATAGACTTCCATTGGGGTGTCCACCAAACATTCTTCTTTGAAAAAGCACCCACATATCTTAGAAGTCAAAGGCAAGCTATAAAGTCAGCGCCTTTTTCTTCTAGATCAAACAGAAACAAGAAGAAAAAAAAGAACAAAGGCAATTAATTTGAAAAGTATAACTCAGTGATTGACTGAGGAAATGGTTTATATTTTTTTAATAAAAAATGAATCCATCCAAACAGTACCAATTTAAGAAGAACTGAATGTACAATGTCAATAATAAGCATCCTCAATATAACATAATCAAATTCAATTCTTTCCAGTACCTTAAAAGAGGAAGGATTTGGTAATGTCTCTACCAGTTCACTGCCATCAGTTCCCATTCAGGAGAGTATCCTAGGCTACAAAGGGAAAGAACATTAAGCTAGTTAGTTCACTTCTTATACAAAATCATGCATAGAGCTTTAAAGAGAAATTACAACGTGGGAAGTATCTAACTCCTATTAATTTATGGTTTTCAGCAGTTAAGGTAATACCTTTTCTGCAATATTCAAAACTCAGAAGTTACTACGAAAGAGTGTCCCGGGTAGTATTAATCTCAAAACGCAGTAAAAACCCCACATGAAAGTAAGCATAAGAAGGGAAAGAGAAGATTTGGGGATTCAAGTTGGGATATTCCAGCCAATAAAGTGAATCTATGGTATCATCATTACCTAAACGATACTACTGCAAGTCTACAAGTTTTGCAAATCGTATAAATGAACTTAAACATAAATCTTGATTTTCATCTTTCAGTCAATTTGCACTGAAATCAAACTGCCGAACAAAGAAATTGAAGCCAGTCTGGAACATGAAAAAGAGGCAAACAAATAATCCGTTCTATGAGATGACATGAGTTTAGTATATTGGAAACAATTTGAACATAAGATGAGAATAGAATGTGAGGGTTGAAAGTAATTTGGATTACAAAATAGCACAGAAAGAGGGAGAAATGAATTACCCTCTATAGCGAAGACGATAAGAAGAAGCCTTCCAACAGAGCTAAGTCGATTAATTCCAAACCATCATCATCGCACACTCCAAACATGCCACTACCCACCATCAATAATTAAAGAATCTTTCAAACAGTGAAGTCAGAGGCGTCAAATGAGCACTTGTTAAAACAGCAAAATCGCCACTAAGTTGATCGTGTGAAGGAGAATTCAGAGAGTTCACAGTGCTTTCGTGCAGCTCTACCATTGAGAAGAAGCACGAGCACCACGAACAACAAAACCCAACGGTTCCTAGGAAACTTTATCAAAAGTAAAGTGTAGCACGTGTGGAAGCTCATAATTATCTTTTCTTATTATCTCCAAAAAAACAAAAACAAAAAAAAAAGTCCCACTTTTGCTCAATTGACGATGTCCTTCCCTCATTGGCCATAAGTGCCCCACCCAACAAAAAAGATCAAGAAAAGAAATAGTTACAAAGCAGAATTGATGGTGATTAAGGCTTAAGTGGGGAGCATTCAATTAGGATAGCAACCCACGAAAGGAAAAAATATGAAAAAAGGAAGAGATTTAATCTTGGCTGAAAGCGAAGCATGGCACTGAAAATAGAATGAAGAACCATGTTTAAGATTATGAGTTTGAAGGAAGGAGGAGAGAAAGAGAGATTATGAAGGAAAATAGTATGAGTGACGAAATGAAAATGGTGGTGGGGAGAAGGGACCAAGTCGAGGAAAGAGAAAGGAAAAAGCGTGGCAATCTCGGTGGCAGTGGCAGTGACTGGTTTGACCTGCGACCAAGACACTGCACTGCCCTCAAAAAAGAGCCACCAACAGTAACTATCATTGCCTCACCTGCCTGTCACGGCTGTGATGGATGTGGTCCTGATAAATGGTCTCTGTGGGTCCCAGGGTGTTGCCTGTGACCAATTCCCAATCCCAAATATCCACTTGCCAATTACTGCTAATCATTGCACTTTTTCTTTTATTTATAAGAATTAATTTCATTGAATAATTCATACACTATTCAAGAGTTCATTTTCTTCAAAATATAATTTGTTTAAGAAATGCTTATTGCATCTCATTTATAAATAAAAAAATCCACAAGAACTAAGAAAAGAATTAATCATATTAATTTATTTAAAAATAAATATCTTTTGAAGTTCTTTTTATCATTGGAGAAATACACACACAAGAAATCTCTAGTATCTTATTATAGTTCAAACAATTAAAGTGACATTCAGATTTTCTGAGAATTATGACACTGTCACACAAAATTTATCAAATAAAGATGACAACATCTTAATATTAGTTGACAAGGCATCATGCAAAAAATCTAAAAGAAAAGAGACAAACCAGATTGAAAAACCATTTATAGAACCATTTACTCATCTCACATGAAAATATAGACTTTTGAATATTGAAAATAAAGGTTTTAATATTTTCCAAAAAGAAAGTATAAAGGTTATCAACATTTCACCTTCTTCCATTCAAATATCACTAAGCATGAGTTGTGGAAAAAATATAAATATAAAATAATAATAATAATAAAAATAAAAATGTTAAAAAAGAAAACTATTTAATTCAAACAATATCACCTTCTTTTCCAAATTATTTTCTCTTCATATTTGATTTGAAGTGAAAAGGTGTCCTTCAGTACAATAAAATCTGTGGGCATAATATAATAGTGGCTGTCTTTTTGCATGGTACGGCGGCGCCCAGAAGTTTTACAATTAATTATTGGTTACTACAGTGAAAGTGAAAGAATAACATCTATGTTTTTGAAAAAATAAATATTCATAACTGCTTAAAAAAACAACTAATTTTAATAATAAAATAACGAATCGAGACATTTAATTCAAATATAAATTAAGTTAATTAATAAAAAATTATATAATGAGTATAGAGAAAAATTTAGTTATCAAAATATTATAACCCTTATATCTTTAAGAATCTATTCTCGATACACTTTGCTATTCAAAATATAGAATTATTTTTAATAAAGAAGTTTTTAAAAACTCTTTCAAAAATATTAATTTATTTCAAAAAAGGAACCATTTGATAATTCAATATATTAATATTGAATTATTTATTATTTATTTCATTTTTTCCGGCCATATTTGAATATTTCAGGTTGGTTAAGATTGAACCCGTTTTTGTCAAAGAATTTTTCGTAACCCGTTCCCATTCGTTAACTGAAACCGGGTCATTGGATCATCTAATTAACTAATAAAAAATAACATGAAAAATAAGATAACAAAATCAATCCAAACTAAAATGAATAATGTAAAAAAAATAATTAAAACTATAGAATTATATAATATAAAGTTATAAAATTGAAAGAACTAGACAATAAATATTATATAATTTGTTTTGACAGCATAAATTATAGAATTAAGCACATAATTTTTTTTTAAGTAATTAATATGGAGGTTTGTTTGGATTGTTTCGGGTTCTAATGTTCAAATTCGATACCTAAACATATGTAATTTTTTTAATTTTATAATTCAAATTGAACTGATAATAAACGAAGCCAAAATTTTCTCTATAATATTTGGTTTATATTGATTAGGTAATTAGATTGATCCAAACTCATGTTTACCAAACTCAATCCAATGTTCGATTATGGAGATATTTATAACTACAATTCAACATCCAAGTAATAAAAAAAAATATTTTAATTATTAAAGAGTCATTATTTTTTATCTTAGAACATACATCTATCTATACTATTTGGATCGGATTGGTAGTTGTACAAATAATTGAATCTATGTTTAGTAAGTTTAAACGTTCTTAATCATAATTTTAGATCATTTTACCATGATTAACATTAAACAGAATAGTTATGTGATAATTCTAGTCGTACGGAAATCTAGAGAGTTAAGAAGATGACAATGCTCGAGTAATCCAATATATCATAATCTCGATTAGTCTACACCGACATTTAATTAGTCCTGTCACCAATTGATAAGAATACAATAAAAGAAAAAAAGATTTTTAATACTACGCTTTCCTAATACCTTTTAAGTCAAACATATTTTTGAGAAATTTTTTCCTCTCCACCTATTCACAATATTGGTTATTTTTTAAATTAAATTTGTTATACATGACATTAATTATCCCGTAACAAAGATTTATCATACTGACACTTATACTACGTTCTTAAATAGACTTTTAGTTTAATGATAAAGTTATTATTTTGATTAAAATTTATACTTATAATTTTTTTATTTTTATATATATTTTAAAATTATATTTCTACAAAATATTTCAAGTCTTATAGTTTACATTTTAATATTATTATTGTTTTAAATATATTTCTAATCTTTTAGAATAACTTTTTATGAAATTTATAATTAATATATTAACCTGTTAATTTAAAAAAAAAAATTGTTCGAGTCTTTTGTCCTCTATTATTAAAGATTCATTTGTATGACAAAAATAATAAATTTTTTAGTTGATAGTTTACTTTCATTATTTATTTATTAAAAAAATCATTAAATAGAAACTAAATTTAAAAATTAAAGATGATTAATCACTATATTAACTATATTAGATAATATTTTAGAAATTAATTGATATTTAAAATAATTTATATTTATATTACTAATAAATAGTTTTCAAATCTATTTAACAACTAAAATTTTAGCTATAACTCTAAAATATAATTAATTAGCATTGAATATTAATTTATAAAATTATTTATTAATAATAAAAATTATTTCAATACTAATAATTTTTTAATTTCTAAAATAATATATAATTTAGTTAATATATTAAATAAATTTTTTGTATCTCTAAAACTAATCTATCTAATAACTTTTGTAGTGATTCTTATCATTATTAAATATTCAATCCCGATATTTTTTTTTCTTTTAGTATTATTTTTGTCAATTTTAAGGTATAAGACATTTGGATAGAGATATATTCTAAATTATAAAGATTACAAAGATGAATTTTAAATTTAAAGGAATACACGAAATTTAGTTCAAATTTAAGGAATTAAAATATATTTAAGTTTATTATTATATAGAAGCTAATAAATTTATTATCCATAACAATATAACGTGATAATTTTGTTATACATTTTATGTTACTATTTTCTCTTTAATTATATTTTAAAATTTTAAAAATTAAAGCTGTTATTTTATTACATATAAAAATAAAGAAAAAATAAATACTACAGATGAATTACTCACCCACCTGCACACCACTATTTTACAATATAATTACATTTACTGTTTTTCATCCTGATTTATATTGTTTCTTCAAATTATAGATTATGAATCCTACATATATTGTTTAAATAAATATATAAAGTTAAACTTAATATAATTATTAACTTTTAACTTATTAAAAGACATTAAAAACATCCCTGTTTTCCCTGGTTAGATTAGACTTCAGTTTAAAAGTCTTTTCCATTATTTACACCTAATTATGTAAGATTAATTAAGCATCTTGCTTTCACACACATATATCTGTAAAATCACACAGTCACAATCATGATATATATCTGTTACTGTTTCTTTGTGATTTTCCATCACTCTTGTTAATTGAATAATAACCACTGCATCCCTACCACACACATATTTTTATTCAGTGTGAATGAATATCTTATGACCCTTTCAACACTAAGTGTCTTGTAACACAACCTTTTGTTTTTTTTTTAATCTCATCATCTTTGATCGTCCATTCAAACTGTTTTACGGAACACGACACATCATTGAAACCTCTGTGATGTATGCTTCCGCGTTTTCCTTCTTTGTTTCTACAGAAGTGGGGTACGCGTATATCTTTCTACTATACTTCTCCAATTCTGAGAATTTGTCTGCTGCATGTTATAAAAAAAAGTAAGAACCCTAGAAATGCCTAGGGTAGGTACAAGCAAGGTCTGGTAGAAAGCAATTGATTGACTATAAGAATCCGTTCACACAATATATATATATATATATATATATATATATATAAAATATATTAATGAACTGTTACTATTTGTATTTTTTATTTTGTTAAGAACACTCGTGTTGAAAAATTAGTGAGGTGAATAGGTTTAAGATATAGAGGTTGTTTATAATTGAAAAGGTGTTTTTTGGGTGGATGTGTTAACAGGAGGTGGGAGATGAATAAGAAAATTATGAAATAGAAATTAATCTTTAAAAATAAAAAATAATTAATAAAAATCATTAGAGATTAAAAAAAATATTGTTTTTAAATTAGTTTATATTATTGTTAAATGGTTTCTAAATTGATATCTAATTAACAATCAAAAAAATTTTGCTATCAATTTTAAAAACTAAATAATTGATAGTTAAAACCTTGATCGCTAATTAGATATTAATTTAGAAACTATTTAACAATAGTAAAAATTAATTTATAAATTATTTTTTTTTAGTTTTTAAAATAATTTTTAGTTTAGTTATTATAGTAATTAATTATATTTTGTTTTTAAAATTGATTTTTATTTCACTTGTTTATAGATAATTTGAGTGAGTATCTACAATAGGCTTGGGTGTTTGTAGGCCTAATCCTAAGCATGTATATTGTTTATATAGTCATTTATTTTATACTCAGAATTGGAACATTTTGAGTGTTCTATATATTCAATATATATTTTTATGCTGATAAACCCACAATACCCACAAATCCCCTCACACTCTCTCTCTCTCTCTACATTACACATCATTTTCTCACTGCAATTTTTTTCACAAATCCACTGAACTATGCTAAATATCCAAAATGATGACAAATAGACTAAATTTGTACTCACGAATAATAAATTTCCTATACCAAATTCATTGTAAGTCCATGTTTGGATAAACGTTAAACATAATTACGGTAGGCACAGTTTCGTTACAAGATAAGCTATTTCTGACTTTATTTTCCCCAAAATATTCTCTCTTTTGTAAATTAATTATTTGGATAACATCAATTTGATATTTAATTTTTTATTAATATTAGAAATTATTTTATAATTTATTATTAATAATAAAAATTATTTTTAGATATGATTAATTTTCTAATCTCTAAATTAGTATCTAATTTAGTTAATATAGTAACTAATTATTGTAATATTAATGAATTTATCTGCTTTTACCAATTCAAATATGTTCTCTATGTCAATTACGTTTCTTTGAATAGAGACCAATACAATTAAAAGCAAGTTTTTTTTGAAGTGAAGTAATGAGATATAAATAAGATTTTGTTCATGTTGTAGGATAAAACACTTTAGTTTCTCCTTAATTGGCAAATACCCGATAAATTCATATTTAGGGCCAAACATGTGATGAGAGGGTAGACATCGAGATAATAGAAAAGTTTTCTTGTTCGATAGGTAGTTGAGATCTTCCCACTCTTCCTCGTGTTGAAGACTCAATACTCAATTTTTGGGTATGGATTTTGTTTAATGTTGAGTGCTTTTATCTTTCTTATGCTCATTTATACAATGACCTTTCCTCTTTTATGTAGAAATCATAGGTAAGGATTTTGATTATTGCAACTTCATGTTAAGGTTGGGCTTTTGCCTTTGTAAATTCAAAGCCCCCAAAGAAAAGAAAAGAAAAGAAAAGAAAAGTGGCGCTTCAACATACAAGAGTTGATTCCAACAAAGTCAACAAAGTCAGAGTAGGATAAAATCAAGAGTGTGAGATTGTGTTAATTACCTAAAAGTCTGTGGGATTAGATGGCATCATTTTTCTTTATGTAAGATTT
>Ga0123342_1009254_pt1 | contig 11890 bp, 4 predicted proteins | sample Turbeawhitnodule_FD_89960 | JGI IMG/M metagenome (GOLD analysis project Ga0123342, IMG submission 89960) | Root nodule microbial communities of legume samples collected from Mexico - Turtle bean Mexico white nodule | ecosystem: Host-associated > Plants > Roots > Nodule | place: Mexico: Nepantla... | reverse complement strand
TTTTTGTGTTAAATTGAAATAAATTTATTAAATACATTAAAATTTATGAAAATAATATTTATTATTATATTCATTTGTTACTTTATATAACTATATATATTGTTGATATTATAATTTTATTTTATTATTTTATTATTTTCATTACTTATAATTATATGTTGTTATTAATAGTATAATTAAATATTTTTAAAATTATAAATAATAAATAAATTTATGTAATATTTATTTTTGTATATTGTAATAAAATGTTCACATGGATATTTAGGTAAAATACAATAATCCTACATCATCCTCACAAATCTCTTCATTTTGTGAATAGTGAAAAAAATCATCCACCCTCTACTCCCATCCACTCCCCCACCATCAAAATCCTTGAAACAAACACAACAAAATTTCCACTCCCTCCTACCTCTTGCAAACAAACACACCCTAATAGATTAAAGAATTATTTTTCATAGGCCCTATTAATGCCTATTACCACCTAATGGTAGACAAAATCCGTGGTGGGATGCCTTATGAAGAAGAAAAAAAAAACAGAGACACAGGAGAGATGCAAACTAAGTGTGCAAAATCAGAATTCTTTTTTAAAGGTTATCGTTATTACATGTGTTTGGGACTACTTATCTTCTTCCATATGTATTTATACTTGTATTCTGATAGTTATTTTACACACAAAAAATCATTGCTGTATTTCATATTCTCTTTCTTTTATGAATGAAAACATTATTCCCTCTCAGATTAAATTGAATGTTTAGTCTTAATTTCATTCTAGTCTTTCATCTTCAACCTAACTCCAAATGTCACATTTTAGTGGCAATTTTTGTTCTAGTGACTGTGGTGCATAGTTAATCAGATAAACTAATAGAGGTCCTTCTGTTTAAGGTAGATCTTTTATACATTGTTCTTTTTCTCAAATAGGGCAATCTCTTCCACGGAAGGTAGTAGTTCTATCACGCATCAGTAGAAGTCTGCATTGCTAGGAATTTTAGACAAAGGAGATTTTTTACAACTTTCCCTATCAACTATCAACCAGTGATACATTCAAATTAATATGAATCTATCTCATCATTCCGAAAATAACCAGTGGTTGGAGAAATAAACCATGGCAGATAGTTTTAACCCTCTATCTTACCTCACCAAAGTTATCATTTTATCACGTTAGCGAAACTTTTCAGCTACTTCTGTTTTTTAACTGAACTTGGCACTTACTGCTAAACTTAAAATGTAGCCTAGTTTCATCACAGAATGGACAATATAATAGTGACACCTGACACACAAAGAACTTTGAAGTTACACAGAAAAAATGCCATCCTCCCCCTTGGCCCAAAACAGAAAAAGAAAAAGGAGAAAACAAAAATAAGCATTCTGTGAGGACAGTGCATAATAAAGGAAACACTGACAGATATTAAAGGGGAACTAACAAAAAAATTTGAAGTACTGTATAGGAAGTGTTGGTTAACGTTTTTCCTTGACAAAGTCCACGTGAAATCTCATGTGAGATTAAAATTTGATGCTTATTCTGGTTCACTAATAAAAGTTACAACTTGATGTTATAGTTTATGAGAGGTAGCATAGGTTATAGTAATTTGCAACTGAATTGCGTTGTATTGTACTTCCATGAAATGGATGGTTATAAAACCCCTGATGATAATAAGGTGATCAAATTCACCATGTAGCACATGAAGCGCATGACATAAGCGCATGAAGCATCATCAAATGTCAGAATACATTAAGCTTGGGAATCAGAAAAGCCTAAAGATCAGTCAATTTTGGCAGAAGGCCAAATTGCAACCTCAGAATACCCATCTTCAGTAGCACATGCTCTGAACATGCCTGTTGTATTATAAGGCATTGCAACTTCTCCTTTGGCAGACACAGCAATCAAACCAAGAGTGCCTTTTGGCGTGCGCTCATGTACAACACAAGTCGCAGCTTCCTCGAGAGAAAGACCCTTAAACTCCATCAGAGCAGCCACATCTCTTGCCACAGTTCCTCGTATTATTGCTTCACCTTTGCCTGTTGCCGAAACCGCACAACGTGCATCAGCATAGGTCCCAGCACCTATGAGCGGTGTGTCACCAATTCGGCCAACCATTTTGTTCACTAACCCACCAGTAGATGTTGCAGAAGCTAAATTTCCATTACCATCAACAGCCACACACCCAACAGTTCCAATTTGACTATCACCATTAGCAATTGCTGTTTCTCTCTTAGTATCGTTTTGGATAGGTTGGGTATAGTCAATCTACATATGTGTGAATCAACATCGTTGGAAGAATAAAAAAAGGACTTTCAGGCGATTAATGTAAGAAACAACCTATATGGACTTTCTTAAGTATGTTTTAGTAATATTGTCTAATTAAAATTAGAGTTTCACTTCAGCGATTATATTACTATTTAATGCAACCTATATTAACAGATTATTCAAAATGAAATTTTAATTTCGACTTGAGAATGAGAATAAAGCTAAATTTGCATAAAAGTTTAATAAAAAAACGAAAAGAAATTCGAGTTTGGATTAGAAAATAGTACGAAATAAATAAAATATCAGCAGAGTAAATGCATGTTTGTTTTCAAAATTTGGTACCTGGACCCTATTGGCTTCTTTTGCCTGCTTTAGCCTTTCAATATTTTCTGCAGTGATAAAATGGCTTGAATCCAGAGTCTCAACGCCCTGAAGAGGAAGGATGAACAATGATGGAGAAAGACGAGTGTTTTTTGAAGTTATAGTAGTAATAAATGACGATGAAAATAAAGGGAAAGGAGAGAAACTTGTTGTCTTGCAAATTCCTCTGCTCCATCGAAAGCGAGATAAATGTGAGGCGTTTTCTCCATGACCAATCGAGCGAGAGAGATGGCGTTGACGACCGTAGTGAGGCCGGAAACGGCTCCGCAATCCATAGTGGTGCCGTCCATTATTGAAGCTTCCATTTCCACGGTGCCGTTAGAAGTGAGCACAGATCCCTTCCCCGCGTTGAACTGCGGAATGTTCTCCAACTCCCGAACCTAAACACACTCCAAAACACAAAACGAATCAATCAATCAATCACCATACATACATAATACGTACTTGTCATGTTGATTGATGTGATACATACGACGCGCTCAACCACGTCGAGAGGAGGCAGTTTGGCTTTGAGAGCTTCGACGCCGATTTGGAGGCAGTGGCGGAGGGCTTCCTCTCGCGGCTGGCGGCGCTCCGGTGGTAGTGAAAGAGGTATGTCGCCGGCGCCGCCGTGTAGAGCTATGGCCCAACCCATATTGTTATTGTTTGTTGAGTGTAGTCTGTTGTGAAAACGACTCCCTCTTAACTTCCCACACTACGGCCTAGTGGCAAATATTATATCACTATTACTTTGACCCGTGAAACGCACGGGATTTAACAAAAAAACTTTCACACTCCTTACTTTTAACAAAAGAACCAAATAGAATGTCGATAAGCACATCTTACGTATTACAATTGGAAAATGATACTTTGAGAATCCTTAGTATATAATTATGGGTTTAGAAATAAATATATATAATAAAGAATAAATTTGTAATTAAATAATATGAAAAAATAGTAAAATAATAATATTAAGAATTATAATGTGATTGTATAAAAAATTAAAGTTTTCAATGTATCATTACTTATCTGGCAAAAATCGCAGCATAGATATAGTATAGGAGTACATAAATAAGAAAAAAAAAATCATGTAAAAGACTTCCTTTACATCTTACATCAATTATAAGAATTTTATTTTGCACATATTTAAATTGAAATAGTTTTTAAAAAATATATTTCAAATTAAATTATGTTCTGTATTTGATGATATTTTATTTATATTTCTGCATTTATTTTAATATTTAAAATAAATACATAAATTAGTTAATTAATAAAAAAATAATGAGATCATTTTTTTTTCAATTTTTTGTGTTGATCTTTTTTGACAACTAATTTGTATGCACACTTGTGTCAAATGCAGATAACACTCTTCCTATTCGAAATAATTAGGCAAATGTGCTTATGTTTGTCAAGCATATCTTTGAACTCTTATTTATTTTTTAACACATATGAATGTAGTTGTAAGTTGTTTTTTGTGGTTTATTTTTACACTATAAAAAATAGATTGTTTACTAACTACTTGTTATATTTCTTCGTTATTTTGATAGTTGGGGAAGTCTCAACTTCATTGGGTACATAGTTATTGATGTAAAAGATTAAATCAAGTAATTAAACCATTTAAAAATGTACTCATCACTTTAAAATAGTTGGGTATTATGAAGTACATGATATTTTTTTGCTATATCCGTATTATATTAACTTTTTAAAATAATATTATTATGAATCACATTACTCTAATGAAAAAAAAATACACATAATTCAAACAAGTATTATATTATTATTTATTTATTTTAAAATTTATTGTATAAAGTATGTTTTTTAAATGATGGTAATAAAATGTTCAAATAAAAAATTAATTAAGTAAATTATTTTTCATGTAAATAATCAAATGAAAAATAATATGTAACAGAAATACATTTTATTTTATTTTAAATTTTATTATAGTTAATAAATTTATATTTAATAATAGTATGTAATATTTAAAGTTTCCTTTTTTGTAGGTAACATTGAAAATTCAATCGTGAAAATAGATTTTAATCTAATGGTAAGTTTTGAAAAACAAAATATAATTCAATTAAAAGATATTAAATAATATAATATTTAGTAAAAATTATAACAGTATAACTTAAATAAATAAAGATGAAAGGGGTGTTTTCTTATAAAAAATAGTACTATATTAGTTTGAGAAAGAATCACCTTTAAAACTATTGTAATTATATTTTGCAACTTTATTATCATAAAAGGATCTAGGATGAATAATGAATTTGGATATATGTAAAGGTTATAAATATATGAAATAAAGATTAACATTTGTTACCCAATAAAGATCTCTTATCCCTCAATTTTATTCAATTCAAGAATAGTGAATGACAATAAGCCTATACAAAAAGAGGAGACAACAACAAGTATGACTTTTCACTTACTTAGGTTAATCCATCTTCTAATCCAATTCAATTAGTTTTGGTTGAAAATTTTATAATTGAGTTCATTTCAACTTAATTATAACTCATTTTATACATATTTGTTAATAAGTTTAGTATGATATTGGAAACCTACTCTTATATTTGTTTATGGATAAATTATATTATAATTTTTTAAAATTTTAAATTAATTTGGATAAACTTGTTATAACTTCACCTATCCACTTATTTAAAGTTTAGAATAACTTTTGTAAAGATGGTTTTATTTTATTTTAATTAGATTGACTATTGAAAATTATAATTTTTAATAAATAAAATTTCAGAATCTTGCTCAATCTACTAAAAATTGGATTGAACTTAATATAAAAAGTGTTGAAAGTCAACCCAAGCTGATATTAAACCAATTCGAATGAATCCAAACTAACCCATCAACCCATTCTTTAAATACTCTCATTATTTATTTTTCTGTAACAATCCATTATGAAATGAAACGTTGGATCAGGAATTTAAGGCACAAATTAAGGTACGTTTACTCCTAATTTATGTGAGTTTATTATAGCAATTAAAAAGATGCCATGTAATGACCTTTCTTCAGCTTCATTCTCTTTTTAATTTCTGGTCAGTTTCAATTGGCAAATGAAATTGTGTGTGACAATTGGTTTTTGTGTTAAATTCCTCCCCCCTCTCCCCATTGGTCCTTGTGAATTGAATATTGTAACTCCCTTAGATTTTAAGGACTTTGTCCAAATTCAGATGCTAAAGCAAATTCTCCTATTTTTAATCTGTCTCCACTGAGTCATATTTCCTTTCTCACAGTATATCCTGACAAAGAACAAAACCACACAAAGATGACCACAATGACATGCCTACTCAGATCATGTTTCTCTGTTTGCTCGATGCCCTTAGGTAAAGTGAGAAAGCTAATTTCCTTGGTTAATATTTTGCTGTTATACAGTTCAAATAAGAGAAGAAAAAAAAATGACAATATTTTCATTTTTATTGATCCCATTTCATATTCTCTCACAATTTTCTGAACTTCTGGCAGATGATCACAAACTGACTTCACCCGCTCGTGCGGCAGTGAAGAAAAGCATGGCATTTAACAAAAGCGAGGAAAGAAACTTTAATAGCATCTGCAACGACAATTTGTCACGGTCGAGCAACAAATGCAACACCAAAAGACTAGCAAACAAACCAATAATAAAGGACAAAGATGTTGGTGGGGTTCCCATTGGAAATGAGTTCGATCATTCAAGTTGGTCACTCTCCAAGGATGAAGATTACATAGTGTTTTGCTTTGGAAAGGATGTCGCACAAAAGAACAAAGGTGTCAATTCTGAGGCTCTTGTCAAATGTCTCAATGGAATGCACCAACCTCCAAGGCCAGTGAAGAGTAAGGTATGCACATCATAAAATATATGGTTACCCTGTTTGGCTGTTGGCTGTTAGATAAACTTTGATTTCCGTTACTTGGTGTGTGTGAATTTAGCAGCTGAAATATGGTGCGGATGAAGAACAAGGCAGTGTCTGGAACATTCATGACAAAAGATCAAACTTTAGCCAGCATCGTAATGATGAATTTGATGGAGCTTCTGTAGTTCAGTGCCACCACCCTCAACTATCCTTGCATGAAAAGGAACAAGTGATGGTAGACATGGGCTCACAGAAACATAGGAACATCATAAGAAGGGCTTCCCACGTTGAGGGAACTGAAGGGTCTGCAGCAGAATCTAGAAACTCTGACCAAACTGAAGGCAGTAGAAGTTCTTTTGCCTTCCCTGTGTAAGTTAAATTTTGTTGGAACTTTCATCAAAGTGTGTATTTATAATAATAATCTTAGGTAGATTAGATTCATGGTAGTAATTAACATGATGTTTTGGTATAAAACAGGCTAGCTTGGGAATGGATTGGAAGCCCTGTACAAATGCCGAAATCAGAAGGTTTGCAACTAAGGAAGCACAAGTTCAGAGCTGTGACATTTCAGTGTTGTAGATTCTGATGCCTCTGCACATTCTTTCATTTTATTATTTTGTATTTCCTCAACAATGAATTCTTTTGTCCAGATTGTAGTCAGCTACCATATTGTACTCATGTTCATAGTAAATCACCACAACTTCTTCCCATTTCATCTTCATTCTACTCTTTTTTTCCTTTACCAAATTGATTATTATATTCTCAAACAACACTAATAATAACTATTTTTACTTTTACATTTTCTTATCTTTTGTCTTTTTCATTACACTAATTGTCCCATTTATAATTTTATCATCAAATATGTAATATTGTTCAAAAAGTTATGACTTTTGTAGATTTTTATTTTTTCTAAAATTAAAATTCATCATTATTTATTTAATTAATACTGATGCATAAATGTTAAGAATTTTAATTAAAATCTATTTACAATATTGTGAACATATGAAATCTCTTTTATTTTGAGGAGTGGATTTTTCTTGTTGACATTTTATTTATCACTATTCCATTTCAAATTTGAGTAGGGGCTTATTAGTTTCCTTGTATACCCCATCAAAGGAATAGGTTGGAATAGAATTACGAACACATTTACCAATCATAATATACGTAAGTTTATAGTTTCAGTCAGACAAATGTATGAGAAGTTTTGAATTTCAGGTGATACTTTGACACAGTGAAAAGTAAAAGAATCTATTTAATAACTCAATAAATTAATATTTTAATTAAATTTGTTCTATTTTTGAATTTAAAATATTATTATATTATTATAAAGAGATGTTAATTAAATGAAAGTTTTCTACTATTTATGGTGTGAATTATTCTTATTTGAATCCCAACACATTCAGGTGGATGGCATGAACATAAAAGTAAATGATAATTAAAAAAAATATTTAAATAAATTTTGCAAGAAAATGTGACATGATCAATTGATTAATTCAATGAATTCACCTATAAATTATATTATTAATCAATTCAATAAGAGTTATACAGGGATCAATAATAACAATACTATTTTTTTTTATCAGCAAAATAATAACAATACTAATAGTATTTTAAAGTAAAATGAATCCGCAAGGTCGTAACTTTGTCACATGTTTAGACCTTTAAATGTGTAAATTGGTTTTTTCTCTTAAAATAAAAGCTGTAAATTTCTCTCTTAACTTTAAAGAACATTAAGAATGTCTTATTTTAAGTTTTGAATCCCAATTAAAGTGAATAATAAAATAAGAAAAATAACTAAAATTAACAATGAAACATTAAGAATCGCTAAAACAAACCACAGTTAATATATCAATATATGATATCAAATAAAATATTTTCAAAATCTAGTTTAGATCTAATACGAAACTAAATCCAAATCCAATAAAATAGATTAAACAAAATTTAAATTCAGTTTAACTAGATCAAATTGATTTGAATTTTTTAAAATTCAATTTAAATTGGATTAAATTTAAATGAAATCTATTTTGTCAATTAGATTAAATTTTATGTGTAATTGACTTAATCAATTTGATCTTTGTATTGGTCGGATACGGTCCCAACATGACTTGAGTCCAGTCCGTCTTGATCCCATCTGAATTCTATTCGGCCTAAATCCAGTTAGTTGACTTAGCTCAATCTTAGTCCAACCTAACCTAATTTCAATTGAATTCGATTTGAATTGGTCCAACACAAGTCGATTGAATGTGGGGCTAGACCGACTCAACTCGACCTGAAAATAGGTCAACTCAGTTTTACTTGACATGGATTGACTCAACTTAGCTTGACATGGCCACAACCTGATATGAGTCTAACGGCAAAAAATAGGTCAAACTCGACTTGGTCTGACCTGACCCAATCCATCTTGGTCCCACCTAGGTTCATCTTGGCTCAACTTGACCTACACTTAGTCGGACTAGATTCAGTCTTACCTAAACCTTACCTAACTCAATTAAACGTAGTCCAACCCGATATAGGCTCAATGTCGTATGCCAATAAGAGCCCAACTCAAATTTACCATACCTGAATCTAGGATTGGGTTGACTCTACTTAACAAGAGGTTGTATTAGACTTGAGTCCAAACTAACTTTGACTTGAACCTAATTGATTTGACTCGATTCAAGATTGAATTGGACTTTAACTCAAGTTAACTCTAACTTAACTCAACTTAGGTTTTGAACTTAATTGGTTCAACTTGGGTTTGAGTTGAACTATCTACGGTAATGATGCATTGGACTTTCTATTTTTGTCTACTATATGAGTAGTCTTCATAATCCATTCTTTAATTGCAAATTTTCAACCTCCCAATGGGATGAGTGTTATCTAGGGGTGGCAATGCGGGCTGGCCCGCCCCGCGTAAGGGTTGCCCCGCGGGTATGTGGGCTAGCCTGCATAAGAAATATTTATTAAAAATAATAATTTTTTAAATAAAATTTTTGAATTTTTTTATTTAGATGCATTAGGTAAATGGTCTCATAATATTATTTTCATGAAACATGCGTAATAAGATGTTACTAAAATATGAGGCTACATGAAGAAAATATAGGAGTGTAGAAAAAAAATTATACATTTTAAAGTTATGCGGGTTATGCGGGCCGCCCCGTCCCGCACTTGGCCTGCGCGAGCTACAGGTTATGCAGGGTGGACCTAAGCGGGTCAGCAAGTTAAAATAAGCAATCCGCCCCGTGTTTTTTTCAATGGACCACGGGCCAACCCATATGAACCGCCCCACTTTGCCACCCCTAGTCTTATCATTGTTGGGTTAGTGTGAAGAGTTACCTATTAAACCATAATAAAAGTATTACTAACAACACAAATTTGGAGGGTTCATCTTTAGGAAATTGGAGTATGAAATCCTTTGATTGGGTATCATATAGAACATTTGGAAGGCTAGAAATCAGATTGTTTTTTAAGGGTAAAATCTTTATCTATGATGAAATTTTGCTTTATGATTTATGCATTGTATTTATAAGCTTGTGTTATAGAAGGAATTGATTCGGTAGTTATGAAGCATTTAGTGCAATTGCACTTAAATATCAATTAGCCATTACCTTTTTTAAAGGTTTATAAGGAATGAAAGATTATTTTTCACCTTTGTATAGGGGGTATTAGTGCTCTTTACCAATACATACATTTTTCGATGTGAATAGAAAAATCAAATGCAACAATTAAGAATGTATTGAATACATATGCAACAATTAAGAATGTATTAAATACATATAATAACTTCTTATAATGTAAAAGCTTTAAACTTTTATAATAACGTTTGATGTCTAAAATTGTGTAAAATAAATTTGATGAAAGCCAAAACGTTTGTACAAACACACTTGAACTAAACCATTTCTAATAAAGTGTTCTATTTTTATAATGTAAAATACTACGCAAAATACTAAAACTAAGGAAAAGAGGTACAGGACAAATTCTTTCTACATCCAATCTTTTATGCTTCTATACACTTTTTAAATTTTCAAAATTCCCCTTTATTCTGAAAATAAAAATCCAGAAATTAAAAACTACATTCCAAAAAAGTAAATTTATGATAGATTATTGTGTTCTTAAAATGAAATTCTAGAATAGAATTCTAAAATTAAAATCCTCTTCTAAAAAACTATTTTAGAATGTAAAAAATATATTATAGAAAAAAATTCTAGAAAACAAATTCTGAAAACATATTTCAGAAAAAAAAATCTAAAATTTAGAAAAGTGTTTCAGAAATTCAAATTGAAAAACGTATTCCAAAAAATAAAATCCAAAATGTATTTTTATCCATGCCTCCTTTTATTTAAAAATTGGGTAGAAGTTCAAATTTGATTGGGTGAAAAAGTAATTGCCCAATCGTAGATATGAAAGCATATGAACGTCTAGTGTGTTGTTAGATGATGCAATGGGTATTCAATCCCCACGTTTTCTTCTTACACCTCCATAATATTTTTAATACCAAAACTACCCTTCATTAACAAAAAATGTTGAATTTATTTTTTTACTTGTATAATTCAAAATATATTGAAAATATTTTTCAAACTGTACAGTTAAAAAAAATAAATAGAATTTTTTAACAGAGGTGCATGAATAAAACGGCTCAATTCGTACGGTGTTTCTTGTTGTGTTTGTTTCATTTCTTTTATGTAACAGAAAAACTATGAGCATCTCTACATGTGAAGCTCGGATACGGTCAAAAATCGAACCGTTTGCGCTTCCAATACGCTGTCGACGCGGATATGTGGCGGGTGCGTGCACAATGCGATGTCGAACGCAGCTGTATGGGCCAGATACGACCTTTTTCCAGGACACGTCGGAGGAGGCGCAGTCCACTCCTTGGACACGCCGGTCCACTCTTTAAACCCTTATTTCACATAAAATTTTAACTAAAATCTCAAATAAAATCATAAAATCTTAAACAAATTATTTAAATAAAAAAATATATAAAAATCTTAAGAAAATCCAGAAATAAAAAAAAAATTAAGAATAAATAAAATATTTTTTTCCTTAAAAAAATTTATAATTTGAAAAATAAACTCTATAAATATGAGTTAGAACATTGCTGAACTCAAGTAGAAGGCGTAAAGTAGTAAGCATTACAGAAGAATAAAGGAAGAAGAAAGAAAGAAAATAAAGAAAAAAAGAGAACATGTGGAGAGAAGTAAGTACCTATCCAAAGTTATAATATTATATTATAATATCACTTTCACACTGTCCATTCAATAAATTCTTTCGGATTCCAATGTTAAAATTCTTAAATTTTTTTCTTTGCCATTAGAATGCATACCTACCATTGTTACAGAGAAAAGGTATATTTTTCATATAATTTACATAATTTACGTACAATACAATATTAATTTGAATTTATTTATTTTTATTAAATTTTTAATAATTTTCATATAACAAAATTATACTTTTTCATATAATTTACATAATT
>Ga0123342_1009252_pt1 | contig 11895 bp, 6 predicted proteins | sample Turbeawhitnodule_FD_89960 | JGI IMG/M metagenome (GOLD analysis project Ga0123342, IMG submission 89960) | Root nodule microbial communities of legume samples collected from Mexico - Turtle bean Mexico white nodule | ecosystem: Host-associated > Plants > Roots > Nodule | place: Mexico: Nepantla... | reverse complement strand
GTGCCGAAGGGTAAGCAGAAGAAAGAGAAGGATCCCAGTTCATCACCTAGCCACCTGCCCGACCGAAGGAAGGAGAAGAAGACTTCAATAGTTCTCTAGGTCCCATCTCCCTAGCAGGAACAAATAAAATTAACAAAAATTAATAAGTAAAAATATATTTATTAAAAAGGTATACACATAGTTTGTAATTGATTTTTTTAAAATCATGTATTTAATTTTAATGTAGTTGAATGATGTAATTAATTAATCAAATTGGTGATATAAACAGAATGCAAATGCAAAAAAAAATTGCACGATTAAATATGCACACAGTAAAAATTAACAGTTTTGATATTTATTATTTTATGTTTAAAATTGAAAACAGTAATATATATTAAAACATTAACAGTTTTGATATGTACAAAGGTACGGTAGTTTCATTTTTCAAACAATAACACTTGTCAATTTCCATAAAAAAGTTAACTAATTACATAAAAATATATATAAATTTTTTTAAAAAGTCTAAAATTATGATTCCAAACACTACTGTTGTAGAAAAAAATTAAAAAATCACACTTTCAATCATTATTTCTATGAAAACAAAATAAAAATTTCAGAATTTATTTTCCTAAACACGATTTCAGTTAGGCAGAAAATAAATTAGAAGTGGTAACTCAAAATAACTTTCTAATTTCAGAAAAAAAAAATTGCCAATCCAAATAGGAATTACTCATATTTGTAATTTTTTTTAAAAATAATCTATTTTTGTAAAAAGCTTGACAAATTACAGCTCTTTATTAAATTTGGCGGAGGTGATGAGTAGCTCCAAATGATGATCAGTTGGTAATGGTGGCTGCAATTTTCAGCTTTTCCTTTTCCTTTTCTTTCACTTCTCAACCAAACCATAACATAACTTAACTTAACTTTATCACATTCTTCATAGATCTGAAATCCCTTCTCAGAATTTCACAGGGTAATTTATTGTCTCACACTCACCAATTTTTCTACTGTCTTCCGACTCAGATTATTTCTAACGCTTACACTTCTCCTGTTAGTGTTTTTCCAATATCTGCTTCATTCAACAAATACTGGATCTTCAATTTTTTTGTTTTCAGTGTTCTTGTATGTTTGTGTTTTCATTTTGACGACTTCATCAGTGAGCCTGTGTATTGATTCATAATCTGATATAGTTCAGAGTTCTGGTGAATTTTATTTCTCTTGCATTGGGAAGATGATGTTAGGGATTTTTCTCCTTTTTTCTTTAATTGGAATTCACTTACCCCTTTTTCTTAATTTGCAGTTTACCAGCATCCTGTGCAAGTGGGAATGAAGAATTGGGTTTAGAGTTAGGACAAGGGGTGTGGTGTGGTATCCTATGCAATTGGTGCACACATGTGATGTGAAGTTCAGTCCACAACAGCTGTTTTTGGATTGGGTTTTGTGTTGTGTGTCATTGTCTTCCTCATCCATTTCCTCTCTTTTTTCACGCCTTAATCTCTCTCTCTGAAATTTTGGAGCAGCAACCGCCACTCTATGGAGTCTGTACTGGGTAATTGGCCGTCCTATGACCCTCACAACTTCAGTCAGCTTCGACCTTCCGATCCTTCAAGTTCTTCTGTAAGTTGTTGTAGTATAAGAAATTGATAATCCTGGTAATAACTCATTTTGATGCAAATGTATGCTTTGTCACTTGTTGAGAAATCTGATTGTTTGTGATTCTGAATTTTTGGTTTACTACTGTCTAATCTACAATTATTTGGGTTGGAAATTTAGGGAAGAGATAATTGTCTTGTTTTTTATTCTCATCCCTCTTCTCCCTTCAGGACAAAATTTGGTTGTTAACCTTCAAGATAAGACTTTCTTCTAGTTAACACACTTCCATATTTGAATCCCATCTTCTAATTTTGAAACTGTTCGTCAATGTTTTAAGTTGGTACATGGTAGAGAAGTTATAGTGTAGAAGAACATGTATTTGCAATCGTTACATTTTTAGTTTGTTTCTTTTTATCGCAAGGGACAGAGTATTTCTTGACATTCTGATTGTTATTACTAATTCATAATAGGCTTATGGCATTGTGCAATTTGTTGTTCACCTGACGTTGAAGTCTTCACCATTGATGTTATATGCCGCTTTGTCTTTGGGGACATATCCATTTAGTCTCAATAACTTCACTGTTTGTCTTTTTTTCCCCCTCTACATCTTTTTTGCATTCTGCAATATATTCATAAATTTGAAAGTTTTAAACTTCTCAAGCATGGGATGATTTGCTGTTTCCTGTTGTTTCTTGTTCTTTTTCACTCTAAACATAATGCTGTTAAATTTGGTTTTCTTGTTCAATATTGTAGCAACAATAAATTCTTCTATTTAAAATAACTATTTCACTTTTTTTAAAATAGTTAGAAAGGCTAGTTTTATACGTAATTTGTCCTTTATATTATAAGAAATATCTTTCCAGCTTTCAGGCATATATTAGTTTCCATTAGCCTAACACAAATTTAGTTGCTTCAAAATACCTTTTGCTGAATGTAGTTTTTCTTTTCCTTTCCAAAGATTCTTAGATTCGCTAATCCATAAAAGTATGATTCCACTATACGTACATGCATACATAATTCTTGTTTTATGTTAAACAAAGGTAAGATGTTTCTCTATTCAATTATATTTGATAAGAAAGAAGCTCAAATAAGAGAATGACTGGTGTGATATCGAAGATAAACACACGGAATGAGCTACTGTTATTCATTTCCTTTTTCCTAACCAAGCCATGGATAAACAAAGCAGTTTTAGGGCCAACTTCTTTGTGCATACATGGATTGAAGTTTGCAACTTAAGTTTGAATGAACTTTATGTTACGAACTAAGTTTGTAAAACAACTTTGTCTTTTCTTCCATTTCAAACTAAATTTCAATTCAGACTTGAGGCAAAACTCAGTTTACAATCCTACAACCTGAAAATCAAGCAAGAGATTTTCTCAGATTTAGTTTTTGAATGCATGTTAGGGGTCTCTCTCAACTGAAAACTAAACGTGCCTTTTTTGTACCTCTGGCACTCTTATTTTTTCTGAAGTGTACTATGGATCACTTAATCATATATTTTCATTTGCTCTCTGAAGATGAAACTTCTATTTTCATGCAGAAAATGGCACCGGCCACGTACCATCCTACTCACAGCAGGACCCTTCCACCATCTGATCAAGGTAGTCAGTAGAACTTTTTCTACTTCTGTGGCAATGCTTTGCTCTGTTTTTATCTGATCGATAATCCGTTTGAAAAATGTATTTTCCTTTAATCATGATCTTGGAGGAGGAGCCAAACTAGATGCATTAAACCTATTACTTTAACTTATTTTTCTCTGTTTGCCGCACACAAAAAGTTTTGTGTATATAGAAAGGTAACAAACATGAAAAACATTGGTTGCAGGTTTTTAGTTTTTCTTTTTTTGACAGATGTACATCCCTCATTTTCTGTCACTCTAGTTTTTAATTTGGGTAGAGTTATTACTGGGTGTTTTGTAACTGAGGGTTTGCTAACTTGCTGAAATTTGTTCTGACAGTGATAAGTACTGAAGCCAAAAATATCCTCCTGAGACATATCTATCAGCATGCTGAGGAGAAGGTTAGTGACTCTTGAAAGTTAAATCCAATATGTTTTGGTACAGTTAGGTCAGCACATGGTTGTACACATTCCTACCCTCCACTCATCAGCCCACAGGGATCTAATAGATGTCAATGATCTTTCATCTTTTCAGTTGAAACCAAAAAGAGCAGCACCTGATAACCTTTTACCAGAGCATGGATGCAAGCAACCTAGAGTTTCCAGCTGACACATGTCATTGACCATATGTTGCATGTGATTGTGAACTACTTTCCTATAGATATACCCTTATTTTTCAAGAGAGTTTGGTCCTAGTTTCAAATTGTGAACTATTTGCCAATTATACACTGGGGAGTTTTGTAAATACAAAGCCTGTTATTGCCCATCAAAATTTACAGTGAACGATATTTTTGTGCCATGCCTTATTGTGCTAGACAGGTAACAACTGATTGTCCACATTAGTTAGGAAGAGATTCGTGCTTTAGTAAAGATTTTCAAAATGCATCTGAGTCTTTTGGACTCAGGAGTATGCTTGTGCCATAGTTTTCATTGTCTAACTATTTAGATGAATAAGCAATTATTCTCATTCATCATTGTTAAAATAAATATGTACTCTACAGTACAAATTAATGGTTATGAATATGGTTTGATGACTTTGAAGCTGATCTTAAGAAAAGAGAAGAGTACTGTTGCACACCTCATTTGTTACATTCCATTTATTTATACTTTATTATGCAGCATGTATGCTGGTTAATCTGCCATTGTAAGTGCACTTTTTATATTAAGAAAAACTTGATGAGTAATCTGTAAGTAATATTATACAGGGATAACACTTAAGCCATAAGCATTGGTTGAGCTACTCAACTTCTGAATAAAGAAACTCGGCTATCTTCTAATGGAAGGGCTTATGTTATGGTCATAGGGCATGTTTGGATAAATGATTTGACTAAGTTCTTATTTAATAAGTTTTTATTACATTAGAACCTCTCATAAGTTTAATCTTGCAATTTATTTGAAAAAAAAAACACTGTATAAGTGTGAGCTTCTTGATTGTAATAAAGATCGAGAATAACATTACATGCGAATGACGCCCTGATGATTAAATTATTAAGTAATTAAGAGAAAATAATGAATAAAAAGTAAATGTGAATATCGAAAGTGAGTTCAATTTAGTGTGTTCGTTGTGATGTGTTATTATATAAATTTTTATAACTTTATGTAATAATATATTAGATAAGAGATGCTAATTGAGTTTCTCATCTACATTTTTTTGTGTAGTTGGATTCTTTAAATTAGTTGCTTTTCACAACCACTGTTTATGGATGTTTCAAAGCTTCATCTTAGATTACAACGCTTTTAAGGAAATTTCTTTCGGCACCCTCTTATTTTTTTTTGCACCTTTCTATCTGCAAAAGTTCAAATTATTCATGGTTCGAAAATATTTTGAATTACATAATATAAAAATTAAAAAATGTATTCTAAATTACTCTGCCATCCAATATGTCAACACTCCCATAAAGTACATGATGAAAGCATGGAATGAAGGTAGAAATTGTACGCTTTTAAACATTAAGAAAAATAACAATTTGTTACTTTTATACTAAATTTAGAAACCCAATGAATTTGTTTTAGAAGATTAAAGATTCAATTAAAATAATTTTTAGTTCATGAATCTAATTACTTTTTTTTCACATAATTTAGAAATCTATTGATCCATTAAACGTACATTAAAAGAAATTATTCTAAAAATAATTTGCAAAAATACACTTTTGGACCTTAATCTCTATGATAATACATGAAATATTTCTGCCTTAAACAAACAAGCAAGATGGGAATATATGAAAATTTTTTCCTCAAATAGTATAATTTTATTTGATATTTTTTGAAATAGAAAAAAAAAACTTTATTATAAAATTAAACAAATCGTACATATAAAGTATGATTTCTGAAATTTGACATAACTAAAATCATACATGATAAATAAGACTTCAGATTAACATATTTAAACTGAAATTGTACTCATGAACAATTTTAAAATATTTTTTTCTCATTTCAAGAAATATTAAATGGAATTACACAATTTTGTGAAAAAAATCATCCATGAAAGATCTATGAATATTGTGTTCATAGACTCATAAAAATGCTGATGATAACACTTCTTTATAAAAAGAAAATCACTTTTATACCTTAGTTAATGTTCATGGGCTACTAGTATTACAATTGCATGTTAGAAGGATAATATTTTAAAATATCTAAATATGTTTAAAATTAGTAGTGAAAAAAGGTTGTCTGAGTTGGAAGAAACACAAATTTTAAGGCCCCTTTAAGAGTGATCGAATTCCAAGGCATTGATGCATTGGTGTGGATTTGAAGTCCTTAAAAAATGAAAGTGTAAGTTTTGAAGGTGAAATGGTGTTGAAGTCAACAAGAGTATCGGAAAAGACGCCGCCATTATCGCCTCTGCTTTTCAAGATCTTTTCAGAGGTGGCAGCCATGGATGCTGCTATATTCTCCATTCATCATTATTATTTTCTTCTCATTTTTTCAATATTTACTTTTTAACAAATAAACCTCTATTGTTTATTCTCACGAACAAATAAACATAAACCTAAGTAAGTGTGATGATGATGTTACAATTTTAAATTATAGTAATAGGATTGCACATTACACTAGTTTATATATATAACAAAAATATCTCACGCACATTATTATATAATATTTAGATATAAGAATGTTTATGTTCACAATATTGTTGAATTATAATTTAGGTTTAAATAATTTAAGGTTATGTTTAGTTGTTTTTACTTTTATGTTTTAGTTTTTTATGTCATATTTGAAGATTTGTAATGTTATTTTAGATTATTTAAGAGTAATTTTTTGTTTTTTTAAAAAGATAACATTTTATTTTGTCAAAATTTGAACTAAATACCATTAGTACATAACTAAATATTACACAATTGATATAAAAAAAGCATTAATTCTTATTTTACAAATAACATAAAATATTATTTATAGTTAAATCAATATCCCTACAATAAAAACATAGAAATAGAAACCGATCTTAATTAGTTCTTATAGTAATTGAAGTAGAGATCATTTTATAAAATAAAAAAAATAGTTTCTAAATTAGTAATTGTTAAATTGTTTCTAAATTGGTATTTAATTAGCTACCAATGTTTTAACTACCAATTATTTCGTTTTTAAATTTGGTAGCAAAAACCTTAGGAGCTAATTAGATATCAATTTAAAAACCATTTAACAACCAAAATTTAGTTTCTAAAATGGTTTCTAATTTAATCACTATAGCAACTAATTATTTTTTTTCTCTAAAAATTTGTTTTTATTTCATGATGTTCTTGTAGTAGTGTATATTTTACATGTGCAACGTAATATAAAAGATAAAGAAAGCAAATTTTAGATTTTTTATTGGCTTCAATTCAGTATTTTAATTGTGTTTTTCTCATGTTGTGATTTTATATATCCAATAAATTATTTAATTAATCAATAATAGTGCATAGATTATAAAGAGGTGCGAATAAATAATTAATTTAATTTGGTTAAAATCCGTGAATAGTTGTTGTTGTAAATGTTCTTTTAACATGTTTTTACTTATTATTAAATAAAATTAAATATATTTGATATCTTAAGATATAAATTGTGTTTAAGATATAAAACAAGAAAATGATATAATGATAAAAGTATAGGAATAATGGGTAAAGTTTAGAGTTTGAATATTTGTGTAAAATTAGGGAAAAGTATGGTTAGTGTATTATTGTGACCGCATTTTTTCATAAAGCAAGGCATCATTTACTCACCTTTTTCAACTTTCTTTTCAACCATTTATGCGCTTTCCTTAATTCATGGATTCTTTTTTTCTTCTTTTTCTACACAATCTTTGTGAAACTTAAATATAACCTTTTCAATACAAGTTTAAACTTTCATCTTCATCCCATATAAAATTAGTCTTTTATATAATTACAAATAGATAAAACTCATTCCTAGTATCCTAAAATCCAAGTATTTAACTTTAGAGAAATAAGTTACTTAAATATTTATATAAATCCAAACTACAATATATTCAAAACCAAAGAAAAAGTTATTCAAAAGATAATTTCTTTTATACATCCTCCTCCTTATATCATTTTACATGGAGAATCATCTCTTCCTATATTAAAAATATCATAATAATTTTTAAAACAACTAACAAAACATATATCATATATTATAAGTTAAGTCATAATTAATATTCATTTAATTAATTCCACTAATTATATATTGCATAAATATTTATAAAAATTAATCTTTTTAAAAATATTACATTTATGACTAATATTAGAGATTAATTCTTATTAGAATTATTTGGTCATCAAGTGAAAATCCATTCTAATTTTTACTCACAACTTAGACGTATATGAAAATCTTCAAGAGATTCAAGTAACCTCTACTTAAATTCATGTAGTTAGTAGAAACTTCCTCACACTCTTCATCATCTAGTACTTTCATATATGTGTGATTAAAGTTGTTAATAGAACTTGAGATTTCATTGTGCTTAAAACAACTCAATGTTCACATTATATATTATCAATCATAGTTTTACATTTCCAATAATAAATAATTCACATATATCACTTGCTTGTGATTTCTCAAAAATCTCATTTCATATCATAATTCACTAGACACTAAACAAATACACATTGTTTAATTCAAGTAAAACAATGACACAAGAAAATTTTCATAAGAAACATCTTTAAAGAAGAGAAAAAAATTATCTTGCCCTCTTCAAACATCCAACCACTTAAGCGTCCATCTCTTTTTACTTAAACATGTTCACAACACTTAAACGACCAAACTCTTATAAAAGAGCGAATTATTATGATGTCTCTTACTTTTAAGTGACAAAAAAATGTGAACTAAGTTTTTTATTCCAAAACAACTACTTTTTCAATCTAAAGAGACTTTTTTTCCTCAATTCAAACTAATACAACCTAACAAGACTTAGAGATGTAAATAAAATAAACCCAATACAATCTTTAGTCGTGTATGCTTCTATACAATAGCAATATCATTAAGAGATAATTATTATTAAGCCAACATAAAAAAAAATCAATAAAAACATCATCATGAACTTAAACATTTGAGTATATATATAAAAGGGTTTTAAATCATTAAAGTTTCACTCTCAAAATTATAATACTTGCTAAAGTATTAAATCAAATTAGTTTTTTTACCTTAACTTTTGTGCTCTTTAAGGAATTTGTAAGACCTAAAAAATAATTTTAGAGTAGAAGAGATATATTTTAAATGACACCTCGATATTTTATTATTAAAGTAAAAATAGTATATAAATAGAAGATTCAGTTAACATATTTCCTTTTAAAAGAACTGTTATCTCTATAAACTTTTATTTTTTCCTTCCTCTACCTTTTTCCTAATTTTCTGAACATCTCTATCATCAGAATGACGATCGGAGTCCGTCATTGGATTCCTAACAGCGAATACTACAAGACTGTCTTATCAAAGTTTTAGACAGAGTATGTTCAGTTTTGCTCTTTTTTCCTTTGAGTCAGTTTTGATTTAGTTAGGTTTGCCTTTAGTATAGACCCTTGCATGTGACTCTTTTAGCTTCAGGATTAGACTCTGTTAGCCCACAGTCATAGTGATGTAGTTAGAATTTTTATTCAAGACTCTTTGGTGTAGATTAAGTTATCCTTAAGCTTTTGGTAGGTTTGGAACTCTTAGTGAGCACCTACTCAAACTTACGTAAGGGAAACTAGCCTTATTCTTTTCAATAGAACCCTAGGTTATAAGATCCAGATTGTGGGGGTGACGTGGTCACCAATTCCAATTTTTCTTGTAGGATTTCTTATTTTTTAGTAGAATATAATTTGATTGAAATTGGAATATGAAATTGTAGATATGGTAGAATGTATATGGGTTTTGATTTGAATAAGTTAATGAATGTATTTGAATAGTTTGTTGAATCACTTAAATGTAATGTTTGATGAGAATTAGTTGTATTGATTTTAGATGATGTTGGTTTAGAGAGCACATATATGTATAGATTGGCATCATAGCTTGATGAGAGTGTTTGAATAATTCTGATTTTTAATGTGTAGAATTATAAAAATATGAGTTGAATGTAATTTTGGTAGAAAAATAAAAAAATATATCAGGTTTATGTAGATTTTTTTTTGCATATCTCGCTCAAACGAGAATAAAATTAAAAATTGGGTGCTCTCGGGTTTGTTTTTGCTCAAGCGAGAAGAAATCTCGCTCAAGTGAGGCTTATGATGAAACTCTTGGTGTTTTTGGGTTCAATCTCACTCAAGCAAGAAAATTTTCGCTTAGGCAAGACCCATTCTCGCTCAAGCGAGATGATTTTCGCTCAAGCTAGCCTTTAAAAAAAACTTAAAACTAAAATTTTTATCCTTGCTTTTAAAATGTTGGTTTGTGTTTATTTTATAGTTTTTACTTATAACTTATGTAAAAAATTATTTTATGCATATTTAATTGAAAAATTCTTTAATTAGATATTTATGTGATTATTGGATGAATTTTTGTGTGTTTTGAAATTTTAAGCTTTGGTACGATTTAATTGTGATTTTGGATGTAGTGAGATGTGAAATATGAATCTTAATTAAGACATAGTACTTTCAGGAAAGAAAATATCAGGTTAAGATTGTTTAGGATGTGCATTGATTAGAGATTCGTTTAAAAGGAGATATTCTGAATCTCCTGATATATTGGAGTCATATAGATGAAGATTATCATGTGTTAAGAGTTGAAGTAGGTTCATATGATTTTGTCTGTGGTGTGAAATAAAATTTGGTCTTTCAGGTCATATGAATTAACCTTGTCATACTAAGTGATATGATATTGAGATTATTTATGAGCGTAGTTGTGTTGATTCACAATGAGTTAGTATGACAAGTGAAAATCTTTGAGTCTAAGTCAATGCACGAGTCTTCTAGAAGTAGAGTCAAGTGTTTAAGTATGTTGGTCAGTAAAAATCTGACATGAGCAATGTGAATGACGAATTATGATAGACATTGATGGGTTGATAAATTGTATGAGACTTGATAACTTATGTTTGTTAAATTGAAATTGAAATTTGATAGAATTCTTTTATAGTTAACTTACCTTATTGTTTGTTGTGTTTTGTTTTCTTCATTTATGATGATCGTATATTTACATGAGAGCATATGAGGTTGCAGGTGTTAGAGCTCCTCAATGAGTAGCTGGAGGATGAGATTTTTATTATTTTTAATGTTTTGGTTTTAAATCTTTGTGTATATATTAAAATTCCTATGAAAAGAGATATATTTTGAGATACAATATAAAATAATTATATATTTTTATATGTTAATTAGATATTGCATCTATATTATTAAATATGGATAAAAATAAAGATGAGAAAAACTTAAAAAAAGTTAAAAAGTTCTAACTTCTTCAAAGGAACCTCATTCACAAACCAAACATATAACTACATATTTATATTAAGAGATTCATCTATTTAACTTTGATCTCATAAACTGTCATTAAAACCCACACATTCGATCAAAATAATAAAAAATAACTTGAGATTTAAGGAAAAATGAAACTTAAAACTAAAATTTGATCGAGTGAGATTATCATATACTATGTCACTTTCTAATTTGTTTATTCTAATAGGAGAAAAAGATAAGAAACGACTTTAGAAATCTTAAAAAAATAGAGGTTTTATATTTTAGAGATATGAAATGTTTTATATAAATAAAAAATAAATTGGTTTTATATTATATATATTATTTATAATTTTTAAATAATAATGTATCTATTCTTTCTTCGTTTAGCTTAATTTTTCTCCACTTAATTTATGAAATTGGTCCTTAAATGATGTATTATAAAAATATTTTTTTATTTAACTCTCAAATAAATATGATAAACAAACTTGTGAATACTGTAACATCCCTAAATTTTCCCATATCTATAACCATAATCTATATGAAATATTAAAATAAATATATAAACATAATACAAATATATCTAAAATTTCATTATTATAATGTTTCATATTATCTCTCTCTTCATAAGACTTGAAACATTTACATAAAATTTAAAACACAATTTCAAAAGAAAAAAAAAAAAATTTTCCTTCATCCATCTTCTCACAGAGAAACTTTATCACCTGTAAAGTCATCTGCTCCCGTGTAAAATACACGATCATCACAAATCAAAGAAAAACAACCACAAAACAAAACAAAGGGTAAGCTAGGTATTTTTAAAACTTATAACACAAATATGACTTTAAACATCCACATAAATTCATCCTTTCTCATGCATTTC
>Ga0123342_1009251_pt1 | contig 11895 bp, 5 predicted proteins | sample Turbeawhitnodule_FD_89960 | JGI IMG/M metagenome (GOLD analysis project Ga0123342, IMG submission 89960) | Root nodule microbial communities of legume samples collected from Mexico - Turtle bean Mexico white nodule | ecosystem: Host-associated > Plants > Roots > Nodule | place: Mexico: Nepantla... | reverse complement strand
TTTTCAAAAACCATTTAACCACATCATGTGCTTGATCTAGACTTGGTTAGGCATCTAGGATAGGTTACACAGCAAAAGGCAATCATACACACTTACAAGTCTAATTACAAATGAATCTAAAAAGCTATTACAATCTTCAAAGCACTCAAGCCATTTTCTTCATCAAACACACATCAAGTCTTGGTAGGGAAGAAGCTTCCTCCAGCTTCAACAGTATGATCACAACTAATGGAGATGCACATCACAAAGGGAAAAAAGTTGTCCAACATACACGTGGGAAGGTGAAGCCTTCACCATAAGAAGATATGAAAAATGGTATGTTGAAAACCAAAAAGTGAAAAGATGGTTGTTGATGTACACACGAAGCTATAAATCAAGGAAAGCAACATTCGCTTACCCACTACCCTTGATATTTGGAATGCTTTGTCAAAAGCTTTATATGATGGAAGCGATGAGGTGCTTAGCCTAAAAAGAATATAACCTTGATTGAATATTATAGAGAGTTTGTTGAGATTTTTAGGGAATTGGATCATCGTGACAATGTAGTCATGAATAATCTCGATGATTTGAAGTCATATCAAAAGTTAATCGAAAGATTAAGGGTGCATATGTTTTTTGTTGGACTGGATGATGATTTTAAGCAAGTTTGTGGAGAAATATTGTGCAAGTGACACGTGATTTAGAAGAATGTTATGCATTGATCCAGAGAGAGAAACTCCAACCATAAGATGTGATTTATGATTCCACAACTACGATGACAATGAAACAATTAAATCAATCAACTTAATCTTAATTCTTTTTTCTTTAGATTTTAGGACATAGACCTTTCACTTGCCATGTGTTATGAGCATTCATTGTCAAGGTACCAAGACAATGGTGATCTTCCTATTGTTAAGCATATCTGAAGTGAAAAATAGTTTATCTTTAAGTACCTAGATAAACTTGAGTCATTTTTTGTCAGTGCTCAAGGCTTGACAACACTTCGTTTAGCATGTATACATGAAGTATGATTGAAGTCATTATGAACTTTCCCTTTTATAGTCTAACCCAAACTTGTTGTGAGGTTTTTTTTATTAAAAAATTTGGTCTTCTGTCATCTTCAATAGTCATAAATATGAATCTCTTTATTGTCTCTTTTTTAGATAGTATATCCTCTACTTCCTTCAACTAATAAACTAATAAATGACTCTTCTCAAGTTTTTGAACTTTTGAAGATAGATAAGTATTTTGTTTTTTGTTTCTCTTCAAATCTTGAACTTAGAGATATGAAGCTTAGTTTTAAAACTTTGTGTTCCTAACTCAATTTTTTTCTCTACACTACAATTCTTGATTTTCAATTTTTAAAGCATATAGAGTTATTGTCATATGATCAATCTACTACAGTAGACAAAGTTTTCCAAGAGTGGAGTTTAAAAGAAGTTCATTATAGACTTTAATCACAAAGTATAATTATGAGACATCTACCTCTTCATTTTAGTTGTTAGATCGGGATTTAAACAATGTGATTACTATGAGGCAAGGGTTTGAAAAGAGGTGGTATGTTAAAAATCTTGTTTGAAGATCTTTCACACAAAAATCCAAAAGTGATCAAATTTAATGAAAACAAGATTATGAGTTATGAAACGAAGGACAAAGATAAATTTTTTTATAATTTTCTGGACATGTAGGACACTTTTAAAACAATTGGTGGATATGGTGGAAAAGGGTGATTGTCCATAACCTTAAATTAGAATTCGTTGTCCACTACCAGTTGTACTATTAGAAATTAAATTACTTATATTAAAATAAGACAAGAGATTGTTTCCAAGGTTGGGACATCCACTCCCAACCAAGATATAAGTATTGTTGTTGTTGTCAAGGTGGCATTGTGAATTATTGTTGTTGTTCTTATTGGCTATCGTGCAACTACCTTTTTTGTTCACTATTGTGATTTTTGTTATTACAATTTCCACCTTAATTGTGTGAAAAAATTTCGTAATAAGAGAAGACCTTGTTGTATTTGAACTTGTGGTTTTTATCTTAATTAAACTCGTTTCTTCTAGTATAAGCATACAACGAGCTTTATAGAAAGGAGAAAAAAATCACTTTGCCGGATTAATATACTTACTCTTTTATCTTCATCATCAATGAGTTCAAATATCATTTGAAGTGTGATTTGCTATTTTGAAACAAAAACACCAATATTTTAAAATTGATCTGAAAGAATTTTGAGTCGTTGATGGTATGTTAATGCATTTGAAAAATCTTCAATTCAAGTGGTGGAGATTTTTGTTCGAGTGTAAGTGCACATGAGCTTATATTATCTTAAAAAAAATTTCATAATTGATCCATGCACATGTTGATGTATAATATTGAATGATAATCCAAAATAGTAGAATAGATTCATTGGAAATAATGATATCAAGAATAAACCACCATTCTTCTTTCACATATATTTCTAACGCCTTACTTTTATTATCTTTTTCTAGAGAAATCATATGACAAATAACCTTACTAGACATAAATTTTGAAAAATTCAGTCCACGTTCCGTATTAAACATTTTTTCATTTAAAGGATGAAAAATATATAGTTCTTTTATATTGAAGATGGAAGGAGTTCTTTAAACTAGACATGACTAACAAATAAAGAAACCACGAAAAAAAAAACTAATTAGAATGAAAGATAAGAAAAGTTCCTTGGTATCCTTATAACAATGAAGAAAATTATCTATTGTATTCCATTTAAATGATAAATTATATATAAAAAAAGTGTAAATATAATTTAAGACTATAAAATAGACAAGACATTAAACTAATTCAATAACAATATTTACCAGCCTAGTAAAAACTATTACAAAAAATATAAAATGTTAAAAATATTTACAAATATTCTATCAATACATTCAAAAAGTAATTATAAAAATATTTGCATCGTTGATATTTTACGCAAGTATTTTACTCTTGTAATCACTGTTTTTTTTTCTATTTTTTAATGAGACAGTGAAGAATTTATGAAAATAAAAATTATTACTTTTATATGACTAAGAATAAGTAAATATATTATTTATTAAGGATTATGTATTTTAATTAGAATAAATAGTATAGCCATAATGTTTTAATTTGAACGTGACAAAATATGGGACAAAATTTTAGGTCTAGAAATAAAGGAATATTTTTGAGTTTTGATATATACTAACTGTGGTAGCTTTAATTACTATAATTATACAATGTAATTTTATAAATAAAAATATTAATGGTATTTAAATGAAATTGATGAATATTGGAATGTTACGTGATATTTGTTTTCGTTTTGAAACCCATATTTTGAACAATATTAATTGATTAATGAATATCAAATCAGTTAATATATATAATTATTATCTCCTAAAATAAAAAATGCGTAAAGATTTTCAATGAAGAATGATTTGGGAAGCAGAGGGCGCCAAACGAAACTTTCCCGGCAAACTGTGTATGCGCGCGCGCGCGAATATTCAAATGGCGATATCAATTTATTTGGATTCCATTCCACGATCTCCTTCTTCTATTCCCGCCATTTCCCACTCTATAATCCCTTCCAAATGCGAACAAGAAATTGGAGTTAGCGTCGCGCTTGGGATCCAAACCTAAAATGGACGTTTCAGAGCTGGCCAAGAAGCTTGGTCTCTCCGATTCCAAACTCGTCGTCCGAAAAGCCTCCGAGATCCGTCGCCTCTGTGATGTCCAGTTCGATTCCTCCGTCATCGGAGTCGTATGTCTTTTCCTCTTTCCTTCCTTCCGTTCTATTGAATTCCGTTTCATTCTAATCGATTCTAAAACTCTTTGTCTCGTTTTTGCAGGGCGAGGTTGCTAAATCTCTTATTTGCTTGGAAATCGCGGCCTCAAGGCTCGGCGTTCTCTTCGACCGATCCTCCGCGGTAAGGCTCAGCGGAATGTCTGAAAAGGCTTACATCAGATCCTACAATTCTCTCCACAACGGCCTTGGCGTCAAGTTCGTTTCCTTTCCCCTTCTCTTCCTTCAACTTTCACTTTTTAGATTTTTCCATTAACGAAGTGTTTGCTTGGTGCTTGTAGGACGAAGATAGATGTGAGGGAATTGGCTATTCAGTTCGGTTGCGTTCGTATTATTCCTTTCGTTCGTGACGGTCTCAAACTGTGAGTTATCTGCCACGTGTTTGATTAAATGCTTATACTCTGTTGAAACTTCATGTGTTGCTAAACCTTGTGTTGTTTCTGTGCAGTTATAAGGATCGGTTTGTTTCGTCTTTGCCGGCTTCTCGTCGTGCAAGTGCTGATTTCACGCGTCCGGTGTTCACCGCTGTTGCATTTTATTTATGTGCTAAAAAACACAAGGTACCATTCAATATCTTGTTGGAATAATATATAGCTAGGTGATTATCTAGTGGTGTTTTTTGTGTAGGAATTATTAGGTACTTTTAGTGTATAAGTATTTTCAAAAGGTTTGCAACTACAATTATTTTTGCGAGCGTGTTGTTTTAATATTATAATGGCCACAATTGCATCTGCAGCGAGTGCATTTGTCTATAATATTTTGCAATCGAAGGATTGCGAGGAATACCGCGAACTATTTCCTTTGCTTTGGTTTAAGTTGTGGTAGTGGATGTGTTTGTTTTGCAGCTCAAAGTGGACAAGCTAAAGTTAATTGAGCTTTGTGGTACATCTGAATCCGAATTTTGTAGTGTAAGTGGCTGCATGTTTAGTGAATGTTAAATTTTATTGGATTTTTAATTATGAGTAGTTTTATTGATTTTAAACGGGGTGTGAATGGCCTGCTGTAGGTTTCTGCAACTATGAAGGATTTGTGTCATGATGTATTTGGGATTGCAAAGGAAAAAAAAGATGCTAGGGAAGTGCAATCAAATCGAGGTATGTACCTTTCGGTTGTTGATCATGAGGCATTTCTTAAAGGTGAGCTATTCTGACCACATGGAACTTTTTTTTTTTTCCCAATTTGTGCAGATTTGCTTGATGCTTTGCCAAGTAAAAGGAAAGCCGAGGAAGGAGGTTATTTGTCCGATGATGGTCCAGAGGTACTAATGTCTTGATTCTTTTTGTAATTTACAGACATTTTGGTTTCCTTGTGAAAGGGTTTTTAATCCTAAGGTTTTATAGGAATTCTAATAGGCGCTGCATAAATACACTGTTTTTTTTGGGAGTTAATTTGATGTTTTCTTAAATTATGAATGAAATTCCAAGGTGTGCTTTACATGCAATTCTTTCATATGTAGCTCAACCTTAATTTTTTTTGTTTAACCGCTCATTGTTTTGAAGTTCGGCTTTCTCAATTTTATTCAAGGTTGACGCAACGCACCTATCATGCCTTTTCTATATATTATTTTGTGACTATGTCTCTTGTATGTAATTGTGTGTTGCAGTAGTAAGAAGACAACATCTTTCTAGACTTTACTTAATCTATTAGTTTCTCTTTTTCTTCAAAATTGTAACATTACCTATCATTTCAAACATAGTTGCAGAGTCCTAACTTGGATAATTGATTAATCGTTAAAAAAGTCCATTTTCTAACTTAAATCCAACATCTAACAGGAGAGATTTCTTAACTATTTCTTCACTTGCAAATGCATAATGGATACATGATGTACTTCACAGGATTAACCGGGTAATTAAGTTAGGTGTTACATGGAGCGTATAGAGTAGAGTTAAATCACTCACTTGGATACTGAAATACCCGCCAAAGGCTTCCCTTCGTTCACGTTCTTCTGGTTTTCTTAGGATACGTTGATAGTGGCTGGATCTCCGCAACCTAAATAAGGGCAATGTCTCATCGCCTTTAGGATTATATTCATTATTCACAAACCTTTGCTTATTGTATGGTGTCCTCTCTAATTAGCAAAGGCTCGTTGTTAGCTTTCCATCAAATTTTAATGATTTTAATTTAGCAATTAACTTGTTAAGGCATGATTGTGGCTTTAAATGTATGCACCAGGAAGTGTAGTTGAATTATTTCTCTTCTCCATAAGTTCACCACAATCTGCCCCCATCTTGTATTTGGACTTAAAAAGTGATAATGGTCACGGTTAAATGCAAGATCCATCCCATGCGTTTTAATTACTCCATTGCTCTTCTTACTCTCATCATTGTGTTGTCTTGACGGTGCATTTAGTATTTTGCCGTAAGATGTGGTTTCCAAAATTTATGTTGCTATAATTTGACTGTAATTCAACTAACATTTTTGTTTAAACAGCTTTCAAGTTATAAAAAGCGCAAACAAATGGAAACACGTGATTATGAGAAGTGGAAATCTTCAGTAGTTACATCCAATCAACAAAACAAGACAGAAGGTATTAACAATCCTTGCATTTTCTTCTTATTGCTTAAGAGCCAAGGATTCATGATGGTTGACCCCCGTTTTCCTTTTCACTTTTTGTAGCTCCTTGTAAACGAACCAGACAAACTCGTCTCAACTTTCTCAAGAAATCTTCCGATACTCAGGAGTTAGAGGCCATGTGAGATGGTTATGCCTTGTGATCATACATGATTTTGGTCGAAGTTCAGCACATTGTGAGAAACGGATGCAGAGAGGTGACATGTACTGATGTTTAGAATAGAGCTCAATTTTGTTTAAAAATGTCTTTTGTGGAATTTCGAAAGCATTAGTTTACAGGAAGAACTCTGTACATACAGGAATTCCATTTTTTTCTTCTTTCAATGGTAATTAGCTTTAAAACGGGCTGTGGATAGTTTGTACATTTACATATGCGAAGAAGTTAATTCGTGTATATGTATTGTTATATATTCAGCCAATTATTCGACATTACGATTTGACTTTTAATTTTTTAGTTCAGTATTTAGATTGACATACCTGGAGGCATGCATGATAATATTGATAACCATCATAACATAGCTGGAAACGTGATTTCTGACATTAATTGCTAATGCAAATTATTCTATCAAGACTTTGAAGAACTTTATGTACACGTTAAGCACTTAAGTTTGATATCTATTATATATGCATGGCAGCACTGAGCATTTTCAATTAATGTATAAAAATAATATCTTTAGAGGGACTAACATTATATGTACTTGCTGGAAAGTGTTTATGATTAGTGGTTAGAAAATGGATGTTAAGAGAGAGAACAGTTGTTTAATGAAATTTATTATGTAACATTTTAAAATATATATAGCTTAGTAAAATATAAACACAAACTGCTTCACGAATATTGGTATTAAGTTTGACTATAAACTAATACATGTAATAAACATTTGAATAATTTGGTAATTTATTAACTTTGGTATAGATCACATCTAATAATTTTATATAATAAAATAATTCTTTATATATTTTATGAGTATTGATGACTTTTTGCTCCCATGACTTCATGTTACTTTATATCTTTATTTATAGGACTTATCAATAAGACTTTAAATTTCATCACATCCCATATCTTAAAACTTATACTATATATTATCAACTAGGCAATACTTTTCTAGTTACAACTTACCTAACATATAGTTTCAACCTAACAATACCACTTTTTACTACCTATCACAACAACAAAGTTCATCTATCCATTCAATTCATATTAAATTTCATGCATTACACATCAATCACACTTAGATTTTACATCAACATTCTTAATTTGATTAAATTAACCAGTAGCAATTAATTACAATACTTTTATAAATAAAAAATAAAGAGATGATATTTGAATGAATTTTTCTCATCATCACTTTTTTCTAAAGAAAAGTAAGTTTTTTACTTTTCTTCTCTCGAGCTATGAGTATACCACTTAAGTAACAAAGTTTGGTGTTTGAACAATAAAACTTCTTGCTGATGCCACCAACTTCTAGAAATTATCTCAAATCAATGAGTATTTAGGAGGTGAAAATGTAATTTCACAAAAAACATAAAAAATATGTTTATTTATTTCAAAACCAGAAAAAGCGTGAGTGTCATTTAACCTTATCCTTAAAAAAGATGTGTATAACTTTTCCAATTTTAAATAAAAAAATAATAGAAAAATATTTTATATATCAATAATTTTAAAATAATTTTAAATTAGCAACAAGATATATAAAATTAAATTTGTATATTAGTATTCACTTAATGTATAAGCTTCTAACAAAAAACAATCACAATGATTGGTTAAAGTGAAAGTCTTCCAAAATTGGAAGAAGGTCCAAGGTTTGGACAAAGTCTAATAATAATAAATTTGAATAATTGACCCTTTGACAGCCTCAAACTTGGTCTACTTGCACAAAATATTACTATTTACAATAGTTTGGTAATATTGTTATTAAAATTCTGTTGTCATTTGTGAGCCAGGGAAAACAAAAAACTATACTATATATGGCCATCGGTTTGCAAAAGAAACCATTCTCCATTCATATTTTTAATTTTTGTTTTCTTTATATAAAACTATCAACTACATTATAAAATATTAAAGTGAATATAAAACTGAAATACTCATATTCGTAAAGTACTATTTATAGATGTAGATCGATAAAATAATAGATGTTATTCATAATTTTTTTGTTGTTGTTTAGTACTCTGAATTGTCTCATTTAAACTTTGAATTCTGGTACCAGATCACTTAGAAAAATTAACTATCTTCTATAATAACCTTGAGAATACTTTTTAATTCAATTCTTCATGTATAATCAGAAAAAAAATATTAATTTATTTCTTGCTTGCTAACATTTTGAAAAACATTAAACCTTTTTACTAAATATAAAAAAAATTAATTAAATTTCTAGTAAATTTAAGTATTTTTAATTTAATCATTATTAATTTATTTTATTTTAAAGAGCATTAAAAAAATTCATATTTTTCAATTGAATTCCTTTCATTTAATTTACTTTTATTTAGATGATGTGAATATTATAAGTTGCTTATTTATCTCAACTAAAACATATGAAATTTATTATTAATATAAAATAATATTGATATTTATGTAAAATAATAAGTGACTTTTATTTTACTTATTGAGAATGTGTTAAATAATGAGATCGTCATATTATTTTTTATAATTTTTATATCATCACTAATCACAATATCAATTTATATTAATTATAAAATTTAATATTTTTTAACAATAAATAAATAAGTAAAATGACAAAAGAAAAAGAAGATAGCATTCATGTCTGTTAGAGATAAATCAAAATAAAGTTCATAGAAACTAAACTAAAAATGCTAAAATTTATTAGAAACTTCATACTAAATTAAACACATAGAAAAGAGAGTTTGTGGCTCATTATTAGCAGTTAATATATGCAAATAAAAACAAGCTATAATATTTATTATTAGTACTTTTATAATATTTATTATTAGTAATAAGGTCAATTACTCTTCAAAATGCTTCCACATACCTCGAAAGTGTGCAAGCAATTAATTGTCACCCATTATCATAACAAGAGAGGCTAATTAAAGGCGATTACTTAACTTTTGTATACACTTTGTTTTTTCAATGTTATTCATAATATATAATTACTTCAATTATTTTTTCACGAGACGACTTGTCTATATATAAAAGTGTATTATTGCTGATTATATATATATATATATATATATATATATATATATATATATATATATATATATATATATATATTATTCACTTATTGTGTTAACTTTCCAACTTGTCCTTATAACATATTAGCACGATTAAATATATAACACAAAAGAATAATGTTAACATCATATTGGTGTTCGAGTATATTAATCAAATTATATTTGTTAGCTTTGATTAAGATTAATTGAAATACATATATTAATTTAAAATAATTTCGTATCAATTTAAAAAAAAATCATGTTCGAACAGTAGTAAAAAACATTGTTGATGTTGATTAAGAAAATATTGAACAATAGTAGAAAACATTGACATTGTTAAGGTTAATTTTTGATTAATGTTAATTGAAAAATAACATTGGTTAACATTGACAAAAAAACTTAACTTTTAATGTCGGTCAAAAAATTTACCACGATCGACTTCAACATGAAATATATCCCACTACATAAATAAAAAATATGCAATACTAATGTTGTTCCAATTTTAGTAAAATCGATAATATTATGATCTTAATAAAACCAATTTTAAAATACACAATATTGATGATGTTCAAATTTTAGTAAAATCAATAATATTCTTATTTTAATAAAATCAGTCGAGTCAACGAAGTTCCAACCAAAAATAAAGTACGAAGATAATATATATAGTATGAAAACCAATCGAGTCAACGAAATTTAAATTTTAAAAGAAAAAATAGTATGAAAAATTTTAAAATTTAACTTTTTAAGTAAATTTTAGAATTATCTAATATTTAACAATAAAATTATTGTCATAAATTTATTTTAAAATTTTCATTTAAATGTATAGTCTGTCACAAAAAAATTTAATTTTTTTTCAAATACACTATAATAATTTTTTTTTAAAATATGTATGTAAAATAAGGTAATATTAATCTTCAATCACTAGAAGTGCTTTATGTTGTTGATAAGTACTTGTGTATGCAACATTTTATAAGTTACTGTTATTAGTTTCTATTGCAACATTTTATAACTTAGTTATTAGTTTCTATTGCAACATTTTATAACTTAGTTATTAGTTTCTATTGCAACATTTTATTTTATAATGCTTGCAAATTAGACGCAAAACCCTAAATCTTAAAAGAAGACGTGTTAATCAATATCAATAGTTTTCACATTAGACGCAAAACCCCTTAGGCAAATCATAGTAGGTGCATATGCTCATAAGCATAAGATGTACAAAGGAAAATATACATATCAGACGAAACAAACATCGTCCAAGCATTAAATGGAATGCGATAAATAAGGAAATGTCTATATGATAAGTGTCATTATTTAGTGAAATTTTATACGAAAAAATTAGACATTTAATGGTTTCACCTGTTGATTAAGCTATGACTCAACCTTAATTTGAAAAATTAGAATTTAATAATATATTTTAGAGTTATGAGATTAATAAAATTATTTATTCCCAATTTTGTGTTATTTTCAGGAATTTAAGGAGAAATGAAACAATATATTTTGAATAAAGATGTCACTTAGTCCAAACCTAATTAGGTTAAATAAAGGCATAAGGTAGAGAGAGAAAAAAAAAAAAAAGGAAGGAAACCCTAGGAGGCCGACCGTCAAAGGAGAAACGCTCTTAATTTTCTTCTTTTACTTTCAATCATCTTTTGGTACATGTAATGATTACCATGAGTGACTAATTCTCCTTTGAGATTGAATTTAATAGTTTCAAACTCCTATATATTGATATGATATTTATCTATAACATTTTTCTCTTATTTGATATTATTATTTTCATTTAATGCTTAAAACTAGAATTTTTATTCTTGATTTAGATCTTTGGAATTGTCTGGAAAGTATTTCTTGGGAAGTATTTCTGATGATCTAACCTAAATGAAAATACTTGATGTGTTTTAATATTAGGAATAAATTATAATATATCAAATGCTTTATAACATATTTTCTTAATGACAAAACATTTTACTAAATAGTTGAGGAATCAATGTTTAGGAGATGATCTTAATAATTTCATACTTGAGGGATCAATGTGAATGACTCTTTTTTTTTGCATCAATATCAATTAAGTAAGAATGTTGTATGTTTCTATTTACCAAAATACAAATGAGTTTGAAATATTAACTTCAATCCCAATTCTATCAATCAATCAACTTCTCATAATAATTTACTTTGTTTTTATTTAAATTACAAGAAATTTTTATTTAAACAATGTTCATATACCTTGAATCAATTTACTGTACATATTTCAATATCTACTGAATGTTACATGTACCGGCAGGTACCGGACGAACACACGTGGCCGACCGACCGACCGAACTCATAATAAATGTGAGGGCGCGTGACAAAACTAAGGTAGTTAAAATACAACTCCGAAAAATAAGGAATACGCG
>Ga0123342_1009250_pt1 | contig 11896 bp, 9 predicted proteins | sample Turbeawhitnodule_FD_89960 | JGI IMG/M metagenome (GOLD analysis project Ga0123342, IMG submission 89960) | Root nodule microbial communities of legume samples collected from Mexico - Turtle bean Mexico white nodule | ecosystem: Host-associated > Plants > Roots > Nodule | place: Mexico: Nepantla... | reverse complement strand
TTTTTTTTTTTTTTTTTTTTATTTTTTTTTTTTTTTTTTTTTTTTTTTTTTTTTTTTTTTTTTTTTTTTTTTTTTTTTTTTTTTTTTTTTTTCTGTTTGTGCAGTTTCTCTACCCATATATTTATGTGCCTAGTGCGTAATAAAGTGTTTTATCCCTCCCTTGTTTTCTCTTTTTCACCTCACATGTTTAACTCCATGAGTGTACTTGTGTAACCCTCACATCATCTACCGCTCACACCGTCTACTGCATACTTCGTTTGGTGCTTATATCATCTTATGCACAAGCAAGATGAAAATTGAAATCCAATATGGTATCAGAGCGGGTTAATCTCACTTTGCTTCCAATGTTCTCTTTCTTCTTGTTCTTGCATTCTTGTTTTCGTTTCTTGTTTTCTGTTTCTTGGTTTGTTCTTTCTCTAGTTTATCATGGAGATGGGTTACAGTATCAACGTAGATGTTTCTCAAAATCCATCCAGTCCATATTACCTACATCTCGAGGAGAATCCAGGAATGGTGTTAATCAGTTTACAGCTTGATGGTGGAAATTATCATGCTTGGAGTCAAGAAATGAGATGTGCACTGCTCTAAAAGAAAAACATAAGTTTATTGATGGTACCCTTTATGTTCCTCAATTTGGTTTGTCTCTTCATGAAGCATGTGAAATGTGAAACATGATGGTAATATCTTGGATAACACAAAGGATGAATACTAGATAGAGCAAAGCATCATCTAAATAGAAAACGTGCAAGAAAAGTGAGAAGATTTGTGTGAAAGATTTTCAAAAAGTGACCACTTTAAGATTTTAGATCTTCTACAGGAAATAAACTATATAAGATAGGGTGAATGTAGTGTTACCGAATTTTTCACTGATTTAAAGATTTCATGGGAAGAGCTTGAGTCTTTGAGACCAAACCATGATTGCGTTTGTGAGGTTAAATGTAGACGCATCTCAATCAAGAATGTTGTGAAACACAATAAATTAAAAAATACATGTTGTGTTTCTTAAAGGGTTTGAACGACATCCATGCAATTGTGAAAACATAGATTTTACTCATCGAACTGTTGTCAAGCATGAATTGTGTTTTTTCTCTTGTCATTGAATAAGAATGGAAATTGAGTGAAAATTTCATGATCAACAATAAAGCTTTATTTAACACTTATGGAAATCAAGGGTACTAGAACATACATCACAATGGAGGTTGGAAGCCACAAGATAAAGAGAAGAATCGAAATCAAAACAATGGTAAGAAATGCACTTATTGTCATAAACTTTATCATATCATGAAAATTATTCAAAAAATAAAGGTTGACTCCGTACAAAATAAGGTGAACAATTTTTTTGGTGAAACCTTACATGAGAATTCTTGGATTTTAGATATAGGAGCAACAAATCATGCAACTTTTTCAATAAAGTAATTTCACGAATTATTGAAAAATAAATCCTATACGTATTAAATTTCCAAATGGATCTCATGTCATAGCTCATCATGATGGAACAGTGAAATGTTTGAATTTTTTTTCATATATAATGTGTTATACATTAATTATACATACTAGATTTCCTGTTCAATCTTGTTTCAGTATAAAAAAAAATTGGTAAATCATACAATTCATGTGTGGTCCTACATCAGAACATCATAATGTTGCACATCGTGTATTACGATACAACAAGGGAGCACCTAGACAAGGTTTGTTTTTTTCTAGTAATTCTAGCTTGCAACTAAAGGGTTTTTGTTATTCAAATTGGGAAAATTTCCCTCGGACTAGACGATCAATGATAGGATTTTGTGTCTTTCTCATATCATTTTTAATCAACTAGAAATCTCTAACACAATCTAGTGTTTCTAGATCCTCTTTTGAAGCTAAGTGTGCTATAACAACTCTTACATGTAAGATTCAAAGAATAACATACTTAATCAACGAATTCAAAGTAAAAATAAAGACATCTGCAGGTATTTATTGTGATAACCAATCTACAAGACACATTACCTTTAATCCCAACTTTCATGAAAGAACTAAGCACATAGAGATAAACTATCATGTTGTTTGTGAGAAACTTCAATCCAAATTCTTCTAGCTGCTTCATATCTCTAATGCTCATCAAGCTACAGACATGTTCACTAAACCTCTTGAACGATGAAAGTTTGTTGTTGCTGTCTCCAAGCTTGGATAGACGAAAATCTACCACAAAGCTTGAGGGGGGATATTAAGCACACCTCTCTATTATGTTATCGTAGTTAAAATGAGTTATTTTTGTTTAAACATGTTTCTCTTTTAGACACTTTTTTTTTTCTCTCTTTTTTATTTGTTCAGTTTCTCTATACACCTATGTATTTCTATACATAGTGCATAATAAAGTGTTCAAAACTTTTGTTTTATTCCTTTTATGTTTTCTCTTTCTTAACTTACATGTTTAACTCCACGAGTATACATGTGTAGCCTTTATATCTTCTATCCCTCACCTCGTCTACAACAGATCGTCTAGTGCTATATTATCTTATACACATACAAGATGAAACTTGAAATCCATCATTATATAGCTTCCACATAGAGAGATTAAAAAAATTACAGGGAGAGAAACATTAAAAAGATTAAAAAAAAGTGAAACACTATGCTTTAAGATCATTTTTGCGGCTTGTGCAAAAACAAGAAACGGTTTTTAATAAGTTAGTCAATTATTCTTGATTGAGAATATTTTGAATTATAAAAATTCACAGAACAATTTAAAAAAAAAAAAAAGATTGATTGAGCTGGTTGACAGGACTAAGAGTGCGACGAGAGAGGGCCCAGCATTGTGTGTCACCATCATTCGTGTGTGGAAACTTTACTAAGATGAAAATTCTATCTATTATTTATGAATGACTTTTATAAGTAGTTAATTATAGAGTTGAATTGGACTTGTAAAAGAGACTCGTTAATTCTATCTTCACAACTTTTTGGCTCTAACTTTTGTCCTCACACTTTCAAAATGGTGACCAAGTCTTAAGGATTGCATGTATTCCACAGTGGCTTAGTGGAATCTAATATTCTAACAAACCTGTTCTTTTTTATTCTAATTTCAGAATGAACTTGAATCAACGTGGCCAGAGTTTACTCAAATCATATCCCCAAAAGCCAAATTCCTACTTCCATTTTCTAATTTTACACCAACTCATGTGCGTTGTTAAATATTCTGTTCACCTTTTCTTAAAAAAAAAAAAATAATTTATACCAAAAATTAAAAAACGATTTTTTTAAATCTATTAAAAAATGTACAAATTAACTTTTACGTTAATTTTGTTTATAATTTTATTTTCTCTAAATTTGTTTTATAAAATAATTCTAGTTCATAATTTCTTTTTATTTTTCTCTAAACATTAAGTTAAATTGGTTTAATTAATAAATTTAATCTCTGTACTATAGAAAATTCACAATTTTACTTTCAAGGTTTTTCACAATTTTAATCATCTGTAATTTTGATTTTTTATGCATTTTAATTCTTTAATTGTTTACTAATTTACTCAATTCTTTTCAATTCTGACTTACGAATATCATACACTTTTCTACTGGATCATATCTACAATAACAAAAAAATACAAATCATTAAAAACTGAAAGATAAGAATTGTGTAAAAATTATTCAATAACTAAGATTGTGAGGAAAAAAATGATATCAAAGCTAGAGTTTTTTTAATATAAAACAAATCAAAATTAAGTCATTATGAATTTATTTTTTCTTATTTTAACTTGGGGGAGTTTACTCAATAAAGCAAAGCAGGTTAAAATAATTGTGAAATTGGAAGTTGAAAAAGTGGAATGAGGGGAACAGGCAAAAGGAACCAGCTTGGTGTAATAATTGATGTATATTTTCTGTGGATATATATATAAAAGAAAGCTATCCCTGAAATGATTTTACAGAACTTGTATCTGCGTCAATATATTCTCCTCCCACCTTTCCCCCTTTTATCATCATAATCCAATAACGAGCCAAAAGAATTGGGAACCCCAAAAAGGGGTTAGGAAAAGAGAGCCAGAAAACCAATAATAAATAAATAGTGAGAATAAAAAAGGCCATTTTATACAGGGCGACGTTTAACTAACCAAGCTCCACAGTTATATACAATATTCGAGGGTATATTGGCTTCACTGCAAAACTCGTTTTCTCTGTCCCTCTCTCACGGGAATGATCAAAACCTATGTCTCTTTTGTCATCTCATGTCACAGCACTGAGGCCTTGCCTGCCTTTGCAGTTTATCCCACAGACACATCATCTGCCTGGGCGATTGGTAATGGGCGGTGTAATAGTCTTCTATGCAACCAAATTGGCAGAACTTCAAGCTATGAGAGTAGTGTACAGGTTTCGAGCTGTTAAATTGCTCTACCCACATTCCCATACTCACATCTTCCATCTTAAACAACTGCATAAAGAACAAATCACACAAACATTCAGCCAAACAAAATTTCAAAACCATTCAGGTAAGGAACAGAGAAAAAATGCAATATAAATCATGTTTACTGACCCTTAATTTATGCATTTCAAATTCAGATACAATATATAGTGCAATATCTGATGACAAAATATAACCCGGGCCATTAGCGTAGGGTGGGTAATCCTCTTCTGGCCATTCCTGAAAAAAAAATCAATATTTAAATACTAGATTTTTCCTGCAAGAAGCTTAAATATGACACGGGCCCTGGTTAAATATGACAACACACATAAGGACCATGGTAAACAGTTCAAAAATTCACAGCCGACAGAGAGTGCAAATGCAATTTGGAGCTAAGAAAATAGGTAACTTCAGGAATTCTTTGGAATAAAATATACATATTCGTAATCATAACTATTTCTAGAGTATTCTCATTCCTGAATAAACGTTTAAACAAAAGCATTGCGATGGGTGCTGATTACTTACTTCATAGGTCACTGCCCATTTCCCATATCGCAAGGGTTTATGATAGTAATTTATGTTACCGATATAAAAGCTGGTATCGTCTGGAATCTTCCTTGCTTCACTGATAACGGCATCCACTCTAACAAAAGTATCATCATCGCCTTTCATGATATACTTAGCAGAAACCGTATGAACCTATGAAATATAGAGCACATCTTATATTCCATAAAATATCTCAAATATCACTCAAAACTTGATAGTTCATAGCTCGATTATTTTTAATCAATAACTCACCCCATAATCACATATGGCCACCGTTTTCAACACAACAAGATCATAGTTATCTAAGTAAGGCACTATAACAATATCACCAAAAAATTCTGCTTCCTTCTTCAACTCTACATTAATTTCCTGTCTTGCATGCTGCCAATATTTCAATCAAATAGTAAGAAACGCCAGCTGAACATTAGAAACGAAATAACAACTGTAAAAACAAATAACCGACCAGTGCAACAAAGAATCGAGCAACCACTGCTCCAGATTTGACAAGCCTATGCTGCATCCATGACTTTCTCACAGCCATCCGCTCAGAAAAATGGTTTCCAGCTGAGAGGACACCAATGAACAATTCTACGCCAGAGTCAGAAAGTGGCTGGGCACGCCACCTGGTGGAAAATTCAAGATGCCGCTGTGGGGAAAAACTGGGATGCGATGAAGGCAAAGACGCTGCAAATACAGAGTGAACATCAATGTCTCCAGTCAGCGAAAGCCCAGTGGCATCCTCAAGAGTAAAACCCTGCCAAAATCAAAAGGCAAAATCAAGTGATCAAGCAAATCAATCTTGGAGTCCAGGTAGATATCTTCAAGGGCAAGGATATATCACTCACAGCGCGATAAGGAAAAGATGTCACATGTCTCCCATCAACAGTAACATGATACCCCTCCAACCCAGCACTAACAGTAAGAACAAATAGCTTCCCCTCAGAAAATGGGAATGGCCACTCAACGTTTACTTTCTTGGTGCGCCCTATCAGTCTTTTCAACCACCACGTCGACTTAGATTCCTCAAAGTGATCTTCATCATCCTTAATCCACTTCTCGCACTTCACCATCCTATCCACTGCACCCAATGCAAGCCATGACTCAATTCAATTCAATCAACCACAACCAAACACAACCAATCTCACCACACAAAATGGAACATCACATATTTCTTTAAAAATTACACTATCAATTGGGCAGAAAATCAGACATCTAGTCAATCATTAAGGTCATTTGGCGGTTGCATAGCGTTTAAAAATTGTCATTACGTTCTAAACAGTTTCTTCAATCCAAAGAAGGAAAAATAAGTAAAAATCAAAAAGATCAAAGAGTACCATATAACTGAGAACACATTAAAATCACTGGTAAACATCCACATCATAAAACACAACATCTACAAATTTCCAAATTAATCACGCGAAATCAAACTTCTAAACAGGCGAAAAAAATATCTAATTTCAGTTTCGAAACTCACCGGTATCTTCATCGGCTTTGGATTTCCAACCGTCGCACCTGAGAGCGGAACCCCACTGCATGCGATAACACGTGTTGAGTTCAATCACAGGCTTCCCACTCCAATCCCCCTTCAACCTCGGGTTGAAGTGAAAAACCCTAGGAGGCTCTTCACCGTCCACCGTCTTCAGCCCCTGCAACTCCACCACAAACTGAGACACCATCACCGGTTCATCCTCCGTCACAACCGCTATCTTCGGCTCGAAGTCCGGCCGCGCCGCCAACGGCTTCCCAACGACCGTCACGTGTGAGCCCAATGTGAGCCCACACGGCAGCGGCACGACGCCCAAGGTGTCCGAAACGGACAGAGAAACCGAACCGGGACATGAACTGGACCGGTTCTCGGGCTTCGAGACAACGGTCCGCGACTTTCCAGATTCGAGGTCCTTCCAGAGTCTCCGTCCCACCTGGCGCGCGTGCTTTACAAGCTTGTAGAGCTCGAACGACCCGTCGTTGCCCTTGGATTCAAACGCCGCCTCGTTTAGGACCAACGCCGAAAGGACACTGCGGCTAGCGAGTTGACTCGGCGAGTGAGCGTTGGAAACCGTTTTCAAAGGACGCGCCGGAGAATCCTTTAGTTGCGAGTCTTCCTCGCTTAGGAGCTTGAGAGGGCGCGTGGCGACGGCGGTGAAGTCGGTTTTGAAAACGAAAGGGATTTCGAGTGTGACGAGTACGAGGTAGAAGAAAAGCGCACCGATTAGAAACTGAATCGATCGTTTTCGTGTTAACATAAACAGCGTTTCAAGCTTTCGCTTCATCTTCTTCTGTATTTTTTCTCTTTTGCGAAGATTCTTGAAACGCTGTTTCTCTCTCTCACTTAGTTATGGAGAGGAGAACAAAGAGGCGTGAGAAGGAGGTGACCGACTTTCTGGAATTACATAAAATGCAAAAATAAAATAAAAAACGGCAACGGTTTGAAGTTTTGAAAGGAAAAATTAGGGAAAATAAAAATAGTGGAATTGAAATTTCGATGAAGTGGCCGAGACTGGCCCACTCACCATTAAACTTTGTTGCCAACGGATCCTTTTGCTTTTTCGTCACCACAGACCAATTTTTCTGTACCAAATTGTTCTTCTTTATGATTAATTAAAAGAACAAATGAGACATTATTTGGTGCCTTCTATTTTTACCTATCACTCCAAATTAAGATTAAATGTTTTTAATAAGTTGTTTATAGTTCTGTTTCAAAACATTAAATAAACCTTAAAACTGACAATTATATTAAAATATCATAAAACCTGAATGTTTTACTGATATCATCAAATTTTAAATTTACTTTTAACGTTGATTAATAACTATTAATATACAAGAATAATTAAAAGGACTACTATTAGTTATATTTATAAACTACTATTTAGTTATAATAATGTTGTTATATACATAAAAATGAATTATTTTTAATTTTAACTTTATATTCCACTTTTCATTTTATTTTATATTAATAGTCTAGATTAATGGTTTATAAATGCATATTAATTATCTCTCATATAAAAATGAGATTTTTTTTGAATGAAGTGTGTTTTTTAGTGTTGAATATAATAAGCTTAGCGATAGTTTATCTTATTATCTCATGTTATTTGTTATTATTTTGATTTATAATAATAAGGAAATTAATTTTATATTTTTTAATTTTTAATATGATATCTAGGACATTACCTTGGTTATGGTTCAAGTTTTTTGTAACGTTTTCCAGTCATCATCACCACTTACCCTACTCGTCTTTTTAATTGAAGTTCATTTGATATTTTTTTTTTTCTCTTTATCCATATACTTATACTAAATATGTCAATGTTCATCTCTTCATTGACAAATTAGATATAACTATATTTTTTTCACTTGGGTCTCGTTTATTAAATTATGGCTTAAAAGTTAAGTTTATGTTGATCATCTTACTTTGTTACCAATGTTGCTGAAAATGAGGTCTCCCGTTAGTTGAAAATCGATGTTCAATTATGTATTGTTATCTCTCAAAAGAAGTATTCATTGGATATTTTGGAGGAAATTAATTAATGAATTTAAAATTTATTGGCAAATCCTAATGTCAAACTCCTAGTCAGGGAAGTCTCTCTCAGATCTCGAGAAATACAAAATACAAAAGATTATTTGAAAGATTAAACTACATTATTGTTACTTGTCTTAACATCCTGATATTTCATTTATAATTTTTTCATGATTGCATTCATACATTAACATGCATTTGTTTTCTATAGTATTAAAAATAATTGTAGTTTTATTTTGTAACTATTTTTTAACCTATTCATGCATGTTTTAAATTAAAGTAGATTGTTTGAATCTTGTAAGTTATGCACGTGAATACGGGATCAAATTAAGTTTTTGTGTTTCTATATTTGCTAAAACAAAAAAACAATTAGAAGTACAAAAATTAAAGGTCATGAGTTAGTTAATGAAGAAATCACAATGCATGACCTTTTCTTGCATGTATGGAAAATTGATATTTATGACTTTATTTATGCCTTTTGTAAGGTATTGATGTGATGTAAGGTTTCAACTTTCATGATTTAATTTGATCTTAAGTTCTCTATTCTTTTCTATGTACACATGAATTTTGTGACTTGAAAGATTTCAATTTAAATATAAAATGGTTAGCTTTTTTTTTTCTTTCTCGTATACATGTGTCATTTATATTTAATAGTTGGTGATTAAAATAATGACTCAATCAAAAAAAATTGTTTCGCGACATCCTCAAAGGACTCGTGCCATGGTGAGAAGAATGGAGAAATTCATAGCAATCACATGAGGCTCTAAAAGCTTATATGAGTTCTCTGAATATGATAAAGAACAATGTGGGAAACTATATTGATATGAATGAAGAGGGTATTCCTTACTACCCTCCAAGCTTTTACCCTAATCAAATGAGAGTACAAAATGCTAACATCCAAGAGAATATGATGGTCGTTGCTACATATCCATCTCATCCCTTACAACAAAAAGGGACCCACGAAGTCCAGACACAATTCTTCCCTTGTTATAGTTTCCTTCTTGGCTACACTCCACCAATTGAGGAGTATCATGAGCATGCTCAAGCTTTGTTTACTACAACTCATGTGAAAGTTACCATGCCCCAAGAAAGTATTCATGAACCATTTCATATGCCAATATATGCTCACAAAAATGCAAACCACATGTCCTTGACAAAATGGAGATTTTGGAAGAAAGGTTGAGAGGAGGGAGTTATGCTTTTGGTGATGCTACAAAATTATGCATGGTTCCAAATGTAGTGAAACCTCCAAAATTTAAGGAGGCAGGATTTGAAAAGTTTAAAAGGGTCACTTTCCTAAAGAACCACCTAACTATGTGGTGCGGAAAAATGGTTGCCCATGCTTACGACGAAAAGTTGTTGATATTTTTTTTTTCAAGATAGCTTGGTTGACATGGCTTTGAATTGGTACATGCACCTTGAACCTACACACATTCACTCTTTGAGGTATTTGGTGGACGTATTTCTAAAATAGTATAAGTACAATGTTGATATGGCTCCTGATAGGTTGCAATTGCAAAGTATGACAAAGAAAGAGGTTGAAATTTTCAAAGAATACGTTCAATGATAAAGATAAATTGTTGCCCAGGTAGAGCCATCTCTACATGATAAGGAGATGGTAACTATGTCCATAGACACTTTACAATCTCCATTCTACAAATACATGGCGGACAATATTTCTTCAAACTTTGAAGTATTGTCATAATTGGAGAAATAATGGAGGTTGGTATAAAGAGTGGAAAAAATTCACATGGCCTATCTATGGTCACAAATGTGAAGAAATTTGGGTTTAAGTCTGGAAAGAGAAGAGAAGGAAAAGCTCATGCAGTTTCTTCCACACCAACATGAGCATGTTATACTCTAGTACAGTACGAACATGCATATCCACACCTAACTATCCAATTACCATATATCGCCAATGAGGCCCCCACCTACTATCCTCAACCATATCATCCTAGACATTTCCCCAACCACATACCTTTCACCAAACACAACCTATCACAGGTCCAGAGTTCCATTCCAAACATAATTAGAAACCTAACCCCCAAATATAACATTGGTCATAACTCTAACCAAACCACTAATTAGAAAAATGTTGACTAAGATAAGAGGGTTGTGAATTTTACTCCTATTCATGTTACCTTGAGTTGTTACCAAACCTCCTTCACAATTCTCTACTTTCTATTTGCTCTAAGAAACCTGTACAACCCCCTTTCTCGAAGAGTTATGATGTGAATGCAAAGTGTGAATATCATGGAGGAGTTGTTCGTCATTCAACTAAGAGATGTTAGGCTATTGAGTGTAAGGTGCAATCCTTGATTGAATTAGGATGACTAAGTTTTGAAGAAGACCAACCCAGCATTGAGGAAAAATCTCTATCAGGTCATGGAAACACTTCTACAAGTGTTGTGGGGAAATGAAAGGGACTCCAAATCATGAAGGGCCACATAAAAAGTGAAGAAAACATTTTCTTGGAAGCATTTTCAGTATTTTAGTCATTTTCTGATACAGTCTTATGCAAAAATAGACATTTTTTAAATTCACAATTTTGCTGGAATCTAATATGCCTTGATTGCTTTCATTATACTATCACAAGTTTGCTTAATTCCTTTTTGCTCCCATTCCATGAGTTATACAAGGTTTTATCTGAAACAAGTCCTAAATGGTGTCACAAAAAAAGGGGCAAAAGTGATTGCAAGTTGAATCAATTGTTTTTCTTGACATAATCTTCAAACCCATGATATTACAAAAAATAACGCAAAATATAAGCAATAAATAAATAAAATAGAGAATAACTCCGGGGAACATCACCCTTTTTTTCTCGATTTAGTGTTTTAATGAAGAATAAGAAGTTGACTTTTTCTTTTGAAACACTTATATGCATGTTGCTTGAACCCTCTAACCCTAATAGACATTATTGTTCCCTCGAAATACATAAAAGGAATCTCATATTAGGACATACTTATTGAGTTTACCTCATTTGTGCTAATTGGTTAGTTTTCGAAGATGTGGAGGAAAATAAAAATAATTTTGAAAAAATAAAATGTTCGTTAGACTGAAAACTTGCAAGAAAAATATAGGCAAAAAATAGGACAAAAAAAGAAAGTGACACATGTTGGAAATTATCAATTTTGTTTTAAGTTTAATCTTTGAGAAAATAAGACAAACATGATTTGAAATCATCACAAAAATTTATTGGAGCCTTCATATCTTTTCTTTCATACCCGTTCAGCCCATGTCTCGTTACAAACCTAATAAAGTTCATACTAATTAATTATTGATTGCTTTGATTTTCATAAAAGCTTCATCCTACGACAAAATGGCATGGCTTTTTTTTTTTTTTTTTTTTATCAAAAAAAGACAAGTTTTATAAATTTTTTTTCCCAAAAATAAAAAAAAAAGAAAAAAAAAAAAAAATAAAAAAAATGAAAAAAAAAAAAAAGAAAAAAAAAATAGTAATTTCAAAAACAAAT
>Ga0123342_1009248_pt1 | contig 11898 bp, 10 predicted proteins | sample Turbeawhitnodule_FD_89960 | JGI IMG/M metagenome (GOLD analysis project Ga0123342, IMG submission 89960) | Root nodule microbial communities of legume samples collected from Mexico - Turtle bean Mexico white nodule | ecosystem: Host-associated > Plants > Roots > Nodule | place: Mexico: Nepantla... | reverse complement strand
TTCAAACAGTTAACGCACGGACACCTGATCTTTGCTCCATCATGACCACTATTAATCGCGTTACGTTGTGCAAATTGTATAAATTCTTCTACTCCTCTTTCGTACTCATCACTTATACGAACATAATTTATCCAATTTCGATCCATTATATTCTACAATAGTCATTCAGAATCAGGGTTCTATCTAACATGTTTGCCGAGGGTCAAACTCCCCCGAACTCAATACCAGCACGTATTATTGCTGAGGGTCGAACACCCCCGAACTCAATACCAGCACGTATTATTGCCGAGGGTCGAACACCCTCGGACTCAATACAACAACGATAAATCTATTCAAAACTAACAACTAACATAACATAAGTACAAATTATAATAATTACTGAATAATATAAATTTTAAAAATACAAATTATAATAAAAAAAAAAAACAAATTCATAACATTAAAAAATAATCAAAAAATTTAAAAAAACCACCAACCTTGTGTGAGAAGGCTTCGTTGGTGAAGAGTAAAGAAGGAGCGGAAGCGGTGGCAGCGACAATGGAACCGGTGGCACTCAATGAAGCTACGAAGGAGAGAAAAAACGAACAAGAACCCACACGAAGTCAATGCAATAGTACTATGTAAGAAACCAAAGCAAAGAAGCACGGAAAAAATGGATACATTCGGTGCAGCACAAAACGAGGTCGAAGAACTTACCAAATGCCAATGAAAATGAAAAGAACAGAGGGAACGTAGCACGAACAGCGCAAACGCGACCTGGAACGAAGCAGCAACAGTGCATAGGAAAGGCGGTGAGGAGAAAGAAAGTGTGAAAATTGTGGCGCGTTTCAAATGTTAGGGTAAAAAAAGATTTACAAATGCGGCTTTCCCTAATAGCCGCATTTGTAAATCAACATAATTTCAAAAATTTCACCGCTTTTTTTACGAATGCGTCTGAGCGCTAAACCGCACTAAATAAATAGCATTCTTTTCCTCATTTTGCACTAGTGTTTCAAGTTTTAATGGCATGTGAAGATATAATGAAAAAAAAAAGGAAAAAAGTACAAAAAAAGTATGAAATGACTATATAAAAACTCATATAAAAACAAATTATATAAATTTATATTTATGTAACATCCCTAATACAAATCTATTCCTAAAGAAAACCATGAGGCATGATTTATTAGTAATATGAGGTTATGAAGTTTACCATTCAATAATAAGATGTTGAATTGGAAACTTGTTTAATTCAATCAAGAGAAAAATCTTGTTGCAAATGCTAGAATAATAATAATTGTTTCAAATTTCTTTTATATTTGTTTAAAATAAAGAGCTTAGGAAATATATATATATATATATATATATATATATATAAAAGAAGCTTAACCTATTTTAAAATTCCCTCCTGTGTGAACATTACTACATATTACATACATATTACATGCTCGTATTTAATGATGAAAAAAAAGATAAAATTAAAATATTTGTTATATGAAAATAAATAAATATATATATATATATATATATATATATATATATATATATATATATATATATATATATATATATGGTTTCAATTACACTTGAACATGAATTCAAAATTTGAGTTATATGTGTGTGACAACTTATTACAATGATAGTGCATTTTAATGTCACATATGGCATATTGCAAGATTATGTTATCAACTATCTTGAATGTATATGTTATGGAAATATTTCTGAGTTTTTAATTTTTTTAATTTTAAATGGATAGTATTTTCTCTCCCTAAAATACTGTAAAAAAAAAAAATATATACATCTAAATCACTAATTTTTTTTATAAAAATTGAAGTTTGGAACATGGATAATTTATAAAATAGTCCAATAATTTTTTATCAACGAAGAATGAAGAATAAATAAATTAAAAGAAATAACTTGCATGTCAAGTACAAGGCCAAACATAGGCACTTATTTTATCGTAATACAAATAAAACGAAATCTAAGGAGTGTTCTTATGTTATACTAATATAGTATATTTACAAGTTTTAGAATTTTAATGAAAAATACAATTTAATTTTTTATAAATTAAAGAAAATTAAATTCTCCTAATTTACACGGTCTAAATTATAAGAATGTTAAATAATTCAGGAGATGGTCCCTCTTATTAGTTAATCAATATATATAATTTTTATTGTATCACAAGACACCAGATGAACGTGTCAACAATCTCACGAATTTAGCATCGACAACTATAAAATTTTGTTCTTTGTTATAATTTGGTTTCTGCACAACCCCTCCTTTTGTTACATTAAAAGAAGCTCCATTTTCAAAAATGTCCCTTATCGAATGAAAATTCCATCTATCTTCACTTTTATCATTACCTTTTCTCCATGTTACCTACGTAATAAATCATTAGCATAACAGTAAAAAATATATTTATAATAGTATATATGTATGCATAAAAAAATTATTAAGTGAATGGTTTTCACTTGCATATCATATACTTCGAATGAAATTTCAAAAATTTATTACCTCCTTATTTCCTATTGTCGGTACTACAAAGAGGTTAGCTTCACTTTTGAGACTAGGTTTCATGCTTCCACCAATGGCATATTGAAGCCATCCTTGATAAAAATTGTTGGCTACATGTGCGTATCCATGGCGAATCCTAGAAGATTATTTTTTTATTAGTAAGAGCATATAACATTGCTTACTACTTTGTGTATTTTTAACTACTTAGTATAAAAACTATTTACCTTGGCATAAGTTGATTGCAATTAGGTCCAAAATGGTTGTACACAACTGTAACTTTCATATCTGGGCTCTCACATATCCATCATCATAACCAAGAAGCATAATTTTATCTTGATTTTTGAACCAATTATTAGAGATAGTCACATAAGTGGAATCTTGTGTTACATCAAGCAAACCATCTTAACAATCATACAATGTATTATGGTCAATCCAAATCTTTGAAGCAGTGACCAATCTTATTGCATCCCCGTCTACATGCCCTAAAGGAATTACCTTTCCTCTAGGCCCCATTACGATCCCTGGAGCTTGAGGTTTGCAATGATGAACTCAAATGCCATGGATAATTATGTTGGTGGCCTATAATAAAAAAAAAATCAATGCATACAAATTAGAAACTTTTGAAACCAATTTTTTAATGTTTAATTATTAAGAACACAAGTTTAACTAGTAGAAAGTAGAGTGATTACTTTAAAGATCATTAAGCATGCATTATCAACGATGTGGATGTTAACACCTCGACCATCGATGGTGGTAAAACTACTAATAAGAAGGGGTTTCTGTAGTTTAATGTGCATGTCCTTTTGAAATGTGATCCACACTTTACCTTGAATAATAGAAGTTCCATACCTCAAGCACTATAAAAAACTTGTATATAGTGACAGTTATAATATAACAGTTATTAAAAACCGCCAGAATTAGCGGTATAATACGACAGTTTCGTAAGTGTCATAATTTTCTTTCGAAATGTGACATATAAAACCACCATTATTTTCATTTGAAATAAAATTTCTCCCGCCTTTCATTCCCTCCGTAACTAATGTTTTTTTTTCGTATTTCCCTTTTCATTCTTTGAAAATTTTTACCTTACCCTCAGTGTCACCTTGCCCTCTGAACCTTCTCCATTTTGTATTTCCTTCTCACCACAACCATTCTCACCGCCTGCCTTCTCACCGCGTTCTTCCAGTTTTTGGGCTTTGCGAGTTGTCATCGGAAGTAATGGAAGATGCCAAGAAACCTCTGAAGTCTGACAACCTGTCGTGTAAGGTGGTTGATTTGGCTGCGGGAGAGGCACGCAATCTCATTCTTACTGGTGAGTAAACCAATTCCATTTTTTATGAAAGGAAATTGAAATCTCAAATTTCATTTTTTGGTGTGAAGTGTTGAGTTTAGGGTTGAATTATTTGTTCCAATTTGCGTGTGCAATGTAACCAAACCCATAATTGGGAGTGAGAACTTTCCCCAAACCATCGATTCAGATTTAGATTCTGTTCCAATCAAGCATTTTCCGCACAGAAACAAGGTTCCGAATGAGCCTCTAAAACCCTCTGTTATGCAGATGCAACACATAGTCAGCGCTGGAAGCTTCAGAGACACCGAACCCCTTCTTCTACCGTAGGTTCCTCTCTTCTCTCAATCTTAGCCAAATAGTGTTTGACTTGCTCTTGAAAACGTGATTGATTTTGATTAACAGAGGTTCCGACATGTGAAAGGTGATGGACTTGTTCCTGGGGCAAGCCATAGCAGGGAGAGTGCAGAAGAAGATGAGGGAGACGGGAGAGTGGGTTGTCGCTAATGCCGAGGCCAAAATCACTTCTTCCAGTACCTTCTCCTTTCACCAACTCCAATCTAATTTCTAATTTAACGCTAATAATCTTAACGTCATTCTTCTCTTCTTCTGTTGCAGGAAAAGAATCTGTCAGTTTATGGTTCAATGGATGCTTCCAATTTGGATAACATTGTTCTTAATAGCTTATGGAGCCATCAAATTACCATTCACCAACGCCTTTCTTGACGATCTCTTCCTGTGATATATCATTTGGGTAATTGAAGTTTAATATTTAATATTTCAAATCCTTTGGCTTTTTGGTTAATGTTTAAACAAATGTCTTGTTTCAAGAATTTAATGATAGCAATAAGTTAAACTCTTGGAATCAATTGATCATTACTTTGATTCAATGATGCATTCTTTTCGTTTCTTCTGCACTAGATTTTGGTATGGCAGGTGAGTTCAAATAAGAATTACGTGATGGATTCATGGAAGCTTGTTTACATCTTGTAAACCGTGATTTTGATGCATTGGCTAAGGACTTTGTCCCTCTTGGGTATTTATATTTATTTATGTTCTCTTGCAGTTATTAGAGTGACTATTGTTATTGAAATAAGATATCACTGCATGTAAATTTTATAGGCTTCTTCCAGCAACTGCAGACAAAGAAGCTGTTACAAAGGCTTTGGTAGGTTTTTACTTTATTGTGTTTAGTTGAATTTTAAACAGTTGTGGTTATGTTGCAGGTAGTGTTCCTCATTTTTAGAGATTATAATTGTTAATTTTGTCGCTTCTTGATAGGGGTCTTCCAAACTGTTGTTGCCAAAGGAGTTAGTAATATCATCTTTGGAGATCTTGTAGAAAACTTAGGAACCACCATGTAAGCTCTTTGCTAATGGTTGATGCATTAGATATACAATTGTTGAACCTACAATATATTGGAAATTTCTTTTTTGTATGGTAAGAAAAAAATGGATTTCCTTGTGATATCACTGTACACATGTTCTATTACTATAATTGTGAAGGTGGATAATGTTTTAAACTTATGTTTTATTATTATCTTTGTTAGACTGATTTTAGCATTTTTTTTACCGTAAAAATAATCTTTATGTAACTTAGTTTCGGGTGTTTCTTCTTCCATTCCCAATAATCTTTTGTAGGTCCAGGGTATAATGCAAATTATTGCAATGCTAATGCTGATATGCTGGAAATCCTTACCTTGGAATTTATGGCATGAACCCAATAAGTTTTGTTGCCTCTCAAATGTGTTTTAAGTCTCAAATTTGTTTCAGCTTTACTTTTGGGTGGACTATCATTGTTTCCTTTACTTTTGGGTGGACTATCATTGTTTCCCTTGTATTTACAGTGCTACATTTCTAGCAATCATGGTACATAACTTTTTCATATTTGATATAGTTCATCCATCTGTATAATTCCTTGCATATCTTCCTATATAATTCCCTGCACCAATATAATTCCCTGCATATCTGTCTTTATTATAGTATTGTTTTCATTTATTTTTTAAAAATTGAAAATTAACTTTAAATATATTTTTATTTATTCTAGGCACCAGACGTTGGAAGTGATGTTCCATCACCAAACCAAAATATTATAGGATCAAGTGGAGGCAGCCAAACAAATTAGGACTTGTAACATGTTCAAATATGAAACAATTGATATTTTGACAATTTAATGTTATCATTTTGATTTACTTGTAGTCTTGATCACTTTGACATTATCAACTTTTTTCTCTCAATGAATGAATGAAGTAATTTTTTTTATTATGGATATGTTTCAATTATTCAATTATTAATATTTATCAAGTTTAATTATATCATGAAATTAATTTGTGTTATGATTTAATTATATTATGAAGTTTTAATTATATTATGAAATTAAATTGTGTTATGAAATTTATTTATAATATAAAGTTTAATTATAACATAAAATTAAATAATATTATGAAATTAAATTATAAAACAGAATTGAATAAATTATTAGAAATATTAAAAATAAAATTAAATATTTAATACTCGTATTATGACAGTTATAATGGTTATTATAAATGTTAATTATGAAAATGTGGTGGTTAAATTTTATAATTGTATAAAACAGATTATAAAAAAGTGGTGGTTAAATTTTATTTATTTAGAATTAAAATTACGTCAGTTAAAAACGCCACTACTTACGTATATTATGGTGCGAGAATCTTCTTCAATGAATGTAAATTGCGACAGTTATAACTGACACTACTTACATATAAAAACCGCCACTACTTACACTATGTTTAAAGTGGCGGGTGTTGAGGCGGGTAGTGTAAAACTACCATATTAAACTTTGTGGCGGCCAGTTCTATGGCGGTTTTCCAAACCGCCACAAGCGTATATTGTGGTGGTTATAAACGTCAGTTTATACGTAAATAACCGCCACAATATACATTTTTTTTTGTAGTGAAGGTGTTGGGTTTGGGATTTATAGGATCATCACTAGAGTCAGTAACTTTATAAAGAATAAGGTCATTACCAATCTTGTTTATCATCTTGCTAGCATAACCCACAGAACATGTGACTAACTGAGATCGGTGTCTCCTCCACTCAGGATTTTGTCTCCAACATCGATCAACAACATTCATTTTCAAACCATTTATCTTTGATTTCTTTGCAAAAATAGGGCTTGAAAGGAAAAAGAAAATAAAAAAAGAGTCAAAAATAGTTGTCGAGGTTCAAGTCCATAATGAAGAATACTTGTTCTTATGGAAATTGAAGAGAAGATAGATAGATGAAAGAGAGAACGATGATTTTCTAATATATTTTTTCATATAAATTATGGTAGAAGGAAATGATTATATATAAGCAAAACATGCTATTAAAAGTTGTTCTACAAGCTATGAGAGGGGATGGTTCCTTAACAAAAAACCTATAAATAGAAATAAGTGAGTAGAAATGTTTAAATAGTTCTAAATTTTAACCTCTCGCCTAAATGTATGCATTGAGTACAAAAGCTAAATTATAAATTTCAATATATTTTAATATTATAACTTTCCATGAATGAAATTTAATTTAAAACTTATTAAACAATAATTTAAAATTAATCTCACGTTCTATTGGTATGAATATCATTAATATCATCAATGGATATTGTCATGGGCATTAACTACTTATTTAGTGCCAAATTAAATACACTTTTGTTGCACAACTTTTGTTTGATGTTTTGTTTGAGCTCATTTCAATTTGATAAAGAATATTGATATTAATTAGATATATGTATGAGTATGGCTAATTATATATATATATATATATATATATATTTATCTGGTCTTCATACCCATATTCATCTTCATTTTAAATTATCAAAACACACTTAGATTATTAAGTAATCGAATAAATGTTGAAGATGGGAAGCTTTGATGTATCAAATCCTCATGGAACCTGAAGCAGTGTTACTTTTTAGGTTTAGGTTTAGTTAAGAGGGTTTAGAATCTTTGTAAGATCAGTCTTGATTCTCACACAAAGCTTGTTTTCAATTAGTTTTAAAGAACTAAGTGTTTTTCCATACAAAGGGAAAAACAACCGATTAAAGTTTCGAGACAATCGGTTGTTTGTCACTTAGCTGGCAAAAGAGTTTTGAAACTGTTTTTTGAATCAGATGTATAACTGCTGAAACCATTCAACCGGTTAAATCGCAGTTTCAACCAATTAAATGTGAGTTTTCATAACAGCTTTTTGAAAACCTGTTTTAACTGTTTTAGATGTTTGAATTTTCCTTCAACAGTAGTTTTTCAAGGTTATAAATATAGCCTTCTTTCAAATGTTTAGAAGATTGATGATTGATGAAACATAAACTTTTTACACTCTGATTTGAGATTGAAAAGAGAGATTACCAACTGTTTGTGAAAAGGTTTTTTCCAAGTTTAGCAAGATTGCTTTTGGGCTTTGCTGTGATTCAACAACTGATCAATAGGGTTTCTGGTGTATTGTAATTCCAGGCGCTTTCTACCCTTTATTAGCTTTCTTGTAATTGTTCAAGTGACACTCTGTTAAACTGTTTGTAAAATCCTGTGAAGTCAGTGTGATTCTGGCTTGAGGTGTTTGTTGTGTGCAAAGAGGGTGAATGGGTCTTGTGGTTTCAAGATCACCTCTTTGTGGATGTGTGGTTTGTAATTTGTGATTGATTGCATAGTGAAATACTCAGTGGTTTGACTGAGGACTAGATGTAGCTTAGGGATTGAGTGAACTAGTATAACCTTGTGTGCAAATCTCTCTATCTTTCTTCTCCATAACTGTTTGATATTTTCGCTGTCATAAACAACCGGTTAAATCATGTTTTTAACCGATTAAAATTCTGATATATGTTTCTGTTTGACTATTTGATTGGCTTTCTGAATTGCTTATCTGCGTTGGTTGTTAAAGAATCATTCTAAAGAAAGGTTATTGCGAAAATCTTTTGAAAAAGAATTCACCCCCCTCTTGTTTTAACCATCAATCCTAACAATTGGCATCAAGAGCAAGGTTCTTGAAAGTTACTCAAGTTTTTGTTTACTGAAAATTTCTTTTTGATGGCTGATAAAATGCCTTTTGGGGAAGGTGTTTCTATAAACAGGCCACCACTGTTTTGTGGGGTTAACTACTAGTTTTGGAAAGTAAGAATGAAAATCTTTATACACTCATTGATAAGGGTATCAGGGAATCAATTGAAAATGGTCCCTTTGTGCCCTAAGTTAAAAGAGATGATGTTCTAGTTGATAAACCTTCATCTGAATGGACTGAGGCAGAAAGTAAGAAAGTTAAATTTGATTGGATAGCCAAGAACATTATAACATCTGCTCTAAGCTGTGATGAGTTTTTCAGGGTTTCACAATGCAGCACTGCCAGAGAAATGTGGGATATCTTGGAGGTCACACATGAAGGCACAACTGATGTGAAGAGAGCTAGGAAGCATGCTCTGATTCAAGAGTATGAACTCTTCAAAATGCAAAAGGGAGAATCCATCTGTGATGTGCAGAAGAGGTTTTCTCACATTGTGAATCATCTTATGAGTCTTGGTAAGAAGTTTGATGAAGAGGAACTCAACATCAAGGTATTGAAATGTCTTGATAGATCATGGCAGCCAAAGGTTACTGCCATCTCTGAATCAAAGGATCTCACCTCAATGACTGTAGCATCTCTTTTTGGTAAACTAAGAGAGCATGAAATTGAGATTCAAAGGCTTGTTGTCCAAGAAAGTGAAGACAAGCATAACAAGGGGATAACACTTAAAGCTAGCAAACAATAACCAGATTCCAGTGAAAGTGAAGAGAACATAAGTTTGTTATCAAGAAAATTCAGCAAATTCTTGAGGAAGAGACAAGCTTCTAAAAGGTATGATTTAAAGAAACCTAGTGAATTCAATTCTAATAAGTATATTTGCTATGGCTGTGGTGAACAGGGTCATATCAAGGTTGAATGTCCAAACAATGAAGTCAAGGAAAAGGGAGAATTCAAAAAGGAGAAAAAGGGAAAAGCTAAGAAAGCATACATAGCATGGGATGATAATGATTTCTCATCCTCAAGCTCTTCAGATGATGAGGAAGCTAATCTTTGCCTTCTAGCATCAGTAACAAGTAGCATGGATTCTACTTCATCAAATAAAGGTACCACCTATGATCAATTGCTTAATGCTTTTTATGGAAAGCCAACCGATTGGCACTTTCTCTCAACCGATTGAAAGGATTAAATAACTGGTTGGAAAATAGAGTTAAGACTCTAGAGGAAGAGCTAAGCAAAACAAAAGAAGATCTTGAAAATTTGGATTTAATTTACAAAAATTCTTCTTGCAGTTGTGAGATAAAAGTTTGTGAAAACTGTGAACTTCTTGAAAAGAAGATTTCTACCTTTTGAAAACTTTGGACAAGCTTACAACTGGAAAGTCCAATTTAGAAGATATTTTAGCTTCACAGAAATGTGTTTTTGGAAAAGCAGGTTTGGGATTTTACCCTCAAAGCAAAGAAAAGAAAATTACAAAAGCTTCTTCAAATTTTCCAGAAAAAAAATCAATTAAAAAATAGTTTCAACCGGTTGTTACATGCTTCTATTGCATGAAGAAAGGTCATTCTGTCAGGTATTGCAGATTTTGTAAATATCTTATACCTAAGGGCATCTATAAGTGGATTCCTAGATGTATTGCCAATTCAAAAGATAAATCTAACACTGAAGATCCCAAATTTTTCAAGAGATCAAATCTTGAGATTTGACAAAGTTCTGTTTTGCAGATTTCTGATTTCTCTTGAAAGGTTCATCAAGGATTGAATATTCTGTACATGCCAACGTATCAAAGTCTAGTGCTGGTGTCTTGAACCTTCTGTAATAAGAAAAACTAAAATTTGAGAATAAAATTTCTCATTCTTTGTTAAGAACTATTGATGCTTAAGAAAATTCAATTCAATATGTTTCTCTATGTTTGAATATGTAATTTCTATGTGTTCCTTTTATTCTTTACACATTTAATAGGTTGCAAATATGTTAAAACATAATGATTGTATGCAACATGTGTTTTTGAAATTTTTTCTTCAGAACAGAAATTTAACAGATTGTTTCCTCGAAACAACCGATTATTTTGTATCTGATAAACTCTGGGCAAATCTGTTTTTGAATTCAAATTTCTGGTTTGTGATTCTGTTGAACCTAGTGACGTGTATGGTCAATATTATATTAATTGGATGTTTGAATATAGTTTAATTCTGTTGCATCTGCTTTTAATAGATCAGATCCCAGTATCTTGAAAATCAAAACTGTCTTTAAATGCTTGGTCAAATATCACAGGTGAATTTGTACCTTTCTGATTTGACTGACTATGTCAGCTTTATTGTTCAGATTTGATTCGTTTTTCAGTTTGAAAACATATCTATTTGTGCCATCTTTGACCATGTAGCTCAACTATATAAGACAATGCAACTTGGTGTTATCTCTCACACATACAAACTGTTTTTTTTTCTATCTTTTCTATCTTGAGTTTTCTCTGCAGTAAGTTGAAGTCTTTGTTCAGATTTAAACAATGGCTGACACTCCTCCTTCTGCAAAAAGGATGAAATCAAGGGCTGTTAAAAGCTCTGGAAAGCTTGAAGGATGGTTTGCAGGTGATACAAGTCTCATGAACAAGTATTTACTTGAGACAAGTAGCAAGAATGTGAATACACCAAAAGTTGTTTCCTTCACATGGACGAAACAACAGAAGGTGGATTCTGTGAGGAGCATTCTCAAAGAATAGAAGTTAAAGAGGTTCCTAGAGCTTACAAGGAACATCTATCCTGATCTTGTAAAGGTATTCTACACTAACCTTCATTTTGATGGTGACTCACTTGTTTCACATGTCAAGGGTGTAGATATGGTCATCACAAGTGAGGTATGGTCTACTTTGACTGGGCTGAAATCTTCTGGACTAAGAATCAATAGGGGAAACCTTGGAATTGTGTAAGAATTCAACAAAATCCAGTTCTATTAGAGTTGTCTTAAGAATTCCCAACTCCAAAGTGAGGAACTTTTTGTTGAACCAAGTGGTGTTCAATGTTTTGAAGAATCCAAATCCTTTGAAGGATGTTGAAGCCTCTGCTTTGCTTGATGCTGCTGTGCTGGTTTAAAGCTTTGTTCTGGGGTAGTTTAATGTTG
>Ga0123342_1009246_pt1 | contig 11907 bp, 15 predicted proteins | sample Turbeawhitnodule_FD_89960 | JGI IMG/M metagenome (GOLD analysis project Ga0123342, IMG submission 89960) | Root nodule microbial communities of legume samples collected from Mexico - Turtle bean Mexico white nodule | ecosystem: Host-associated > Plants > Roots > Nodule | place: Mexico: Nepantla... | reverse complement strand
GGTGAGTTCTTGTTCATAGAACCTTGATCCAATTCTATGATAAAGTGTCTATCTCATAACCAACTCAAGATGATTCCTAAGAATGTCAAGAATCATTCTAATTGTGCTAGTGGAATCACATCAGGTTGACAAATGGGTTAGGAAGTTTATTTGGATTGAAAACATTAATAAGCAATGCATTATTATTGTTAATTGGCATAAAATATGTAGCTCTAAATCTGATGGGGTTTACAAGTTCCTAATTTTTAGGTGGAGAATATAGCATATCCTTTTAGACTAGCCTGAGATTTTGCATATAACTGCATGCCTTGAACTATGGCTTGGTATCAAAAGATTATTATGACATTGTTTTGAAAAATACTTTTAGATTGTTGGCACGGGTAATCAAATAAATTTTTGGAATGATTTGTGATGTTCCATTAGATGTATATCTTTGTTTGCAAGTGTTCCTTATCAAGATATGGTTAAACTCTCAACTAAGGTAGTCCATGCATCGAATGGTAACACATGGATTTTGTCCTCTACTCTTTGCAACTTACTTGATATTCACAATTTGAGTGATCTTGCTACATTAGTTCTTTTGATATTCCAATTGGATGTTGGAGGATTCTGGTTTGCTTAATCATAAGGCAGCAAGGCAATTTTTCACTTCTTCTCATGTGATTTGGGGAATCTAATTTGGTATAATTCCATTCCTCCTGCTAAGCCTTTAGTTTTTTGGAAGGTGTTTCAAAATAGATTACCCGCTGATAAGGATGTTCACAAAATGGGTGTTTCTCTATATTCTATGTGTCCCTTTGTGTAGGGAGCAAGAGGAAACTATTTTGCATTTATTCTCTAAATGTCCTACTACTATGTGTATTTGGTTTTGGCTTTAACAAGTCTTCACTAATTTACTACTCTTTCTCTTATGATTTAAACCTTTTTAGGGAGTTCACTAATTAAGCACATTGAGTTAACAATTGTTACTTATTCCTTATGGATGATTCGGAGCATGAGAAATCATCCATGCTATCAAATGGTACATTAGATTGTTAGGTAATGCCTCCACTGAATCTATGAATAATGATATCACCGAATTTTCTATTTTGAAGTTCTTTAGTATCAACACTTAGCCTGGAAAAGTTTGTCCTTCTGCTCAAGTTGTCTGGAACTTCCTAAATGTGAGTTGGGTTAAAATTAATGTTAATGGTATTGCTAAAGGTTGCCCTAGTGTTGTTGCTTTTGTTAATATCTTCAAAGGTAGTCAGAGTAAGTATATTGGTAGCTTATTTTCTTCTTTGGAGATTCAAAATTCACTATATGTTAAGATCATGAGAGTTATTCTTATTGAATTTGACTTTTTTATTATGCAAGTTTTTCCTCTCCTTGAAGTTATGGAATTCAAGATATCACATGTCTTTCGCAAAGGAGATAATTGTGTTGACAAATTAACAAATATGGGAATTGAGAATAAGATTGACTTCAAATGGTATTTTGTCTATAATAGGTTTCAGCTCCCATATTTCATTTTATTTAATTGAGTGTGTTTTGTAATCTCTTGCTATTGGTTTGGTGTGATCCCCATGTTTCGTTGTTTAATTGGAAATGTGTTTCGTTTTATTTAATTGGGAGTGAGTTTTGTAATCTGTTGATATGAGTTTGGTGTGATCCCCATATTTCGTTTTGTTTAAATGGAAATGTGTTTCGTAATCTCTTGATATGGGATTTTGATATGGGATTTTATATCTTGTTTCTTTTCTTTTATTTGGTATTACTTATGTGATGACAGATAATTAGTGAATGTTGAGATATTAACCTAACTGAAATATCAAAGTTCATAATAATGTCTAATATTTTATAAAATAAATATTTTTTGGCATTTGCGATAAAATAACGCCTGTGCTTAAGCGGTTCAAATATCTACACAAGAGCAAGCTACATAAATATTTTAAAACACATTATCAGAAACAAAATAGTAGTTGCAAGTCCTCCATTTTAAGTGTTAATCTACATAAAATAGGAGTAAACATCTAACAATACAATAGCCTCCAAAACAAGATAAATATGTCCGTTTAACTAAGTAATAAATAAGTCCCTAAGGTTTTCTACCATGAGTTGTCTTCATATTTTCAAACTCTAATTTATACCCTATAGTTTCTGCAAGACTGCAGCACAGTTCTTTCTCTTCTGAAAAAGGACAAGTCAACCTAAGAATCTTTAGTTTTGTTCTTCAACCTCATCGCCGGTGTCTTCAAAACTGGTTTCTGTTGAGCTTCATCCATACAATTCCCTGCTGCTCAAATTTTGGGTAAACCAGAGTAATGGCTTCCTCAGATTTTAGGGATTGACGTGACTTGCAGAAAAAATACAGATTTTATTCTAACATCCTTGTACAGATTAGGGCAATTTGAGAGTGCTTACTATACCAGTAAACAATACAACAACCCTTTGCTCCTCCAACCAACCTCCTATTTATTCTACTAGTCACAGTTTAGTTAGTTACAAATGTACTGATTTAGTTACAAGTGTATCTGATCCCTATCCATATCTCTACTCTTCTGTCTTTGCACACACACTTGGGGTCTCATCACTTCAGCAGTGCCATTTCGTCAGTTATGTTGGAAGGAACATAGAATGCTCAGAATCTCTTCGTGCCTGGAGTCTATAATATCTATAAAGTCCATCTCATAACTTGGTATAAAGTACTTATCATCGTTGCCAGTAAAAACATACATGCAGCATCCACAGTAACCATTACCAGGTTGATTCGATTTATATGTTTTATAGTCATAACTATTCTTTTTTTCCATTAACAGAATGCTTGACTTACACTTTCAAAGGAAGGTTAGGCAGGAAGAGCAGTCAAAAGGCAAAGATTGCACTGCAACAAACGTGGATCCTGTCCCTTTTGCTAAAAGTACTTCTGAACCAAGAGCCCAACCATCGTTGCCAGCAAAAACATACATGCAGCATCCACAATAACCATTACCAGGTTAATTAGATTTATATGTAATTATAACACTACTCCTTTTTCCATCATCAGAATGCTTCTCAAGTACACAAATATCTCATGGAGTTTTCACTCTCTCTTCTGATCCAACTTCAAGATTCCTCAGGAATGGGATCCCCTTGTTGTTCATTGAAATTAATATTTCTTTAGCTTTGCTTTCCTTTCCAGCAGATTTGTAAAAATGCACAGCTGCACTCATGATGAACCTGTCTCCTTTTGTTGATTCACGTATACTTTCAAATAACTTTGTTCCTTCATCCACATATCCACATTTCAGGTAACCATTTACCATTGTACGGTAACATACTAGATCAGGAACTAAACCAAAAGTTGATAGCCCCTCATAAACCCTCCTGGCTTCCTCAATCAACCCAGCTTTTGAGAAAGCGTGGAGTAAAATATTAAAATGGACACAAGACGGTGGAATGCCTTTTCTCTGCATAGCATATAAAGTTTCCTCGGCTTTATGATAATTCCTGTTCCTTGTGTACCCTTGGATAAGGGAAAGATACGTGAAAGAATCAGGCAAACAACCTTGCCTCTGCATGGCCTGGAAAATTTTATCTGTTTCATGAAGATCTCCGGCAGTAGCATATACATTGATCATGATATTGTAACTTACCTGCATTCCCAATCAAAGGCAAAGAATTAGCACTAAAGCACTAAAGCACTAAACTATATAATGCCTGAAATGCAAAATATTCCTTTTTGTACAATGTCGGAAGTATGATAATGCACAACCAATGAATTACAAATAACCATTACCAGCATCTGACCACCATCCACATATAAATTGTACGAAAGTTTCTTTAGAGCAAGGTATAATTTAATGAGCAAAATTATCATAAACAAAAAATAAAAAATGGACAAGGACTGAGCATTTTTGGATGAATATCTGGTTAAAAAAATCATATTTACCTTTCCAGGCTTTATACCTTCTTCCTGCATTTTACTGAACAACTTGGAAGCTTCAAGAATCATACCTACAAAATTGAATAATGAAGATTGCAAAACCCTAGGACATACAAAACATGAAGTAAACAAAATAATAATCATATAGATTTGAGAATATCGAAGTGTTAATCTCATCATGTTTGCGCTCTCCATTTTATATCAGATACTAGTGAAGAAGAATTATGCACATGAATTCTAGCCAGATACACGTTGCAATCATAATTATCAGAATTCATCTGGGTTAAGGTTAAAAGATCAAATACCAGCTTTCCCATAATAGCCAATCAAATTCATGTATGTTTTTTCATCCGGCGGGAGACCAAATGAGCTAGCTTTGTTGAACATCTCCAATGCTCTATCCAACTTCAGATCTTGTCCATAGACACTGTGTCATCAGTTTAACATTATGTCTAAAAAACAGAAACCAAAAGGATAGATAGGAAACTTCTGAATCAAAAACAGGCATATCAAAACTATAACCTTATCATTGTGTTGAATGTTTCAATTGATGGAGAAACACCAGAGGAATTCATGCGGTCAAAAATACTGGATGCAAATTGCAATTTGCCTGCAACACCAAAAGAATAAACATACATATATAAGCAAGCCTCCAGTTTCATTTTATCTTTCCTATTCATGCAGGATGCTTGATATCAACCTGCTTCAAGCATGGCCTTGATAAAGGTATTGTAAGCCACAGTGTCAAGCTCCAGGTTGTCTTTAAGACTGCTGTGGATAAAATTCTCAGCCTCCTGATGTTTTCCTGGAAAAGAACTAGGTATGAAATTATCTACCAAATGCCAAATAACGACGAACTAAAATGGTGAATCACTTCCACATTTTCTGAAAATAAAAGATATGTGTGATTTTTTAACAATTCCATGCTATAACAGACATCTTAAAAATAATATCTAATTCTCATGCACTAAATGCAATAGGATGCCAGCATCCCCTTAAAGTTTTGAAACAATTGAAGTACTGTAGGAATTGCTGAAAGGAAGCCAATTAAATTTGAAAACAAAACTTCAGTCAACAAGGGAAGCAATCTTTAACTTTTGTGGATAAAAGAAGAAATTCACAGTGCACTTGATTTGAGAAAAATGGAGGGGACAGAAAATGAAGGGGACAAATCCCTTCCTACCACTTTTGTCTCTTGTCCAATATTGGGGAGATGTGCAGGGGAGGGCAAAGTGATCTATAACTTTGGAACGTCCTGCAAAAACTATCCTTGAGATTTTATTTAACCTCCTTTCCCCTCTAATATTTCCGAAAATTTCGGTCCCATCCACTCAAACCCTCTGCTCCTGCCCCCTCCTTTGAACCAAAGGCATTGTAAGATAAAAAAATAAGTGACTGGAAAACAAGATATCCTACAACCAAAAAAAAAACCAAAAGAAAAAATAAAATCAATAAAGGAAAGCTACCCAGTCCTTAAACATATATATGAGTAAAACCCCTCTAAATACCATGATCCTTAATCAGGTTAAAGCCAAATGGTCACTCATTAAGCTTTTCCTAATGAAACATCAATCAAGTTCCAATCATATGTATGAAACAACAGCAAAGGCAGCAGATCACCAAAAGACTTCCCTGTTCTACCAGAACCAGAAAAACTGATCATACAAGACTGCCCAAGGACCTAGGATATTCCCAACGCACTTAGAAGATACCAAATAAATGATTTCCGTCAAGAAACAGATACAGGACAATGCAAAAATATAAAGACCGAGCTTGCATCATACATAACAGATGTAACAGACGAAATAGCCTCATGCACCCTACAACATGTCACTCATATTAATTTTATTAAGCTAGCCTGTCCAAATAAAGGAATTTGTCTTAGAGGGTGGGATGAGTGCATGATTGAAAAAGATCTTTATTAGTATTAATTTATCAGAGAATAAAAATAATTTGTAATTTATAGACTAGAATTTACTTTTATTGTATTTTTATTTTATTTGTAATTGTAGTTTGGGTTGAAATTGGACTTCAATTGAAAAATAATATGCCTTCAAAGTCTAGGCCAAAGAGAGGGAAGAGAAGAGACAGAGAAAGCATGGTTTCTCAAGGAGCATGGAAAGCATGACCAAGCATGATCACACCTCCTATCTCAGCCAAATAGAGGAATATTTTAGATCTAGGATTTGGCTTAAGGTACCCAAAATCAACTTCATGAAGTGGGACAAAACTCCTATGACTCAACACTAAGCAAGAGAATGCATGTAAACTCTCGGCATTATAGTTACGCATGCATTAAAGATTTGTTCCTTCTTATTATAAGAAGGAATTACACTTGAAGCTCCAACGGCTTCAAAAAAAGTATAGATGAGAATTTTAAAGACATGGGAAACTGCCATCTTCAAAGCCCTGTGCAAAATTACTACAGTATTTTACAGCACTTTGCTAACAAACGAATTAACGATTGTAAAGCAATTATTTTATTGCAAGAATCAGGTTGATTCATGGGTCACACTCAAGTTAATTTACTTTTCCAGGGCCATACCTCCATTGGTCAAAGAATTTACAGCAATGCTCATTCCAACAGCGCCCAAATCATGTCCTTCCTCAGTCACTTGCTTGTATAGCAAATAGGCTTTCTCTTGTTTCCCGCATTTAGCATATGCATTGATCATAGAGTTATACAGCAGTTTACTAGATGAGGAGGGATTTACATATTCTGCAAAGATATCTGCAGCTTGTTTCAGCATTTGTTGTTTGCCATAATGATTAATTAGAGAAGCTACAGCGGCTTCTTCCATTCTGCAGCCAAGCTTAATTAGTTGATGATTAAGCAATTCTGCCTTACTGATTTCTCCTGGAAAATGAAAAATTTATGTTGAAAATGGAAATTTCAAAAAAGATATCAAAGAATGTAATATACGATAAATTTTGTATAGACATACCTTCTTTAGACAAGTTGATGATGAGTTGACTAACAACTTTTGATCCCCCAGAAGCATAACCCAACAACAGTTTCAGTAATAAGTTTGTCTTGCTGAAGTTGTCATTTGTCAGAAATAAACTGAGCATCAGCCCAAGAGCTGTAGCGTCAAATTTTTCAATGGGCTCAATGGCCACAAGTTCATCATTAGATTGTGCATCCCCCTTATATTCACAGAGAATCCAATAAAATGTCTTGAAGAATTTATCACTTCGAAAAGATTCATTATTAACCATCTGATATGTCAACTGCTCAGCTTCTAGCAGCATTCCCTCCTTACAATAAACCCTCATAACTGTTCTATAAAGCTCCTTGTCAAAATGGGTCTCATCCTCCCTTATTTGGATAATGAACTCCTTGGCCTTATTCATCAAATTAAGCCCCACATACAAACTGAGCATATCATTACAAGAACCAGCATCAGGTGGACCTGTTTTGGAGAGAGCTACAAATGTTCCTTCAGCAGATACTACATCTTCTTTCATCACATAACACTGCAGCAGCACAATATATGCAAATCGAGAGAACCATAGGTTGCTAGACCTCATGAGTTCAATAACTTGTAAGGCTTTGTCTACTTTTCCTGAAGCAAGATGGACTTGAGCCATTGCCAAATATGTTTTCTCACTGGTGAGTTGACCACGCTGATTTGTCTCTTCAAATGTTTTTTGAGCATCCTCATATAAGCCCAGTTTTCCATAAATTCTTATAAGCAAACCACATATGACTTCATCAGCGGCAATTTTGTTGCTTACCATTAGTGAAAAAAGGGACAGGGCTCTAGGGTAGTCCTCATATTTGTAATATAAAGATAAAAGTGAAGCACAGGTGTAATTACTAGGAACTATTCCTCGAAAAAGCATATCCTCATACAGTCTTTGCACTTCATCTCTGTTGCCACTTTTAGCACTTATGTTTATAAGCAGATTATAAGTTACCTCCTCAGGAACAACTCCATTATTCCTCATCTCATCAAAAGTCTTGAAAGCATCTTCATGCAGCCCTTCTTTGACAAGTGAGCTGATGGATACGGTATAAGTAAAACTATTAGGTATCACCCCTTTTTCCACCATATCCTTCCACATCTGTACAACCTCTCTATGGAGTGATTTCTTTTGTAAAGAAGACATCATAAAATTATAGACAGCAACAGAGAGAATTGTTCCCCTTTCTTTTACAGCAGAATAAAAAGACAGCATAGCCCTGTGGTGTCCCCATCTGGCATACGAACAAAGCATGGTACCACAAGCAACTTCATCTGGCTCACAATCCACATCAAGCATCTCCAAGAAGATCTCTTCTGCCAGTTTCAGCTTTCCAACTTGCCCATATAAGCGCAATACTATTGTGTAGACAATTACACTTGGTCTGTAGCTCAACTGTTGAGGCACCAAACTATCAATTCACTGTATCAATCTCTATACTTTGGAGGAGAACAACAATATAAAATGAAATAATCATGCCATAAACGGCCGCAAGGTTCACAAATATTTTCATAAAAAATATGACCTTATTTTTTAGGATTTTTTTAAAGAAAATAATTAACAACACTCTTTATCCTTAACTACATTATCATTTTTCAAATTTAGTACCCCAACTTTTTTTCTGACAGATTTGGTTCTAACTATTTTAACTTACATCCAATATTTAATGGAAAAGTCTACGTGTCAGTAGAAAGATGAGGTGGATGTGTTGTATAATGTCACACCAGCATTTCCTTTAAATGTGGAAATCAAGTTAATGTATGGATTAAAATTGCACTATTAAAATAATGGTTGGCCAAATTCCAAATTCAATCAAACAAAAGATGGGGGCACCAAATTCCAAACCAAAAAACAACTAAGCCGATTGATAAAATGAACATAAGCATGCACATAAACATAAATGAATTTGAAAACCAGGTGACCAGAAGCTCTGATGATGCATAGATAATCTGGTAGATAAAGAATCAACCCAGCTAACACAGTAGGGAAAACATCTTGACATGGTGTCATACCACCCTATCACAAAGAATATGTACAAGATTATTAAGGGATCACAATCCACATACTATTAATCACAAACCCTTAACTATTTATCACATCCCGGGATTTAGGTAATTGATGTAAAAATAACAAACCTAGGAGATATTTGTCTAACATCACCTTCTTTCATTCCTGTAAATGTGAAAACGAAAATAAATATTTTCATATTTCTTAAAAGATTATAAAAATATATTCTTGGGATTTTTATTCCTAAAAAAATTACTCTGTCACATTTTGAACTGTTTCTATTCCCATAACAGGGTGAGTATGTTATAGGCAGTTATAAGTAGAGGTTATTGGCGGAGATCCCACATTGAACTGTTTCTCATTCCTTTACTACTTCTGATTTGGCATAATCATTTTTGGATAATGTTTTTAATTTGCAAGGCTTCCTAGCCATGATCACTTCTAACAGGGATCCTATTTTTATTAGCAAGTTTTGGCAAGATCTTATGGCTTACCAAGGTGTAAAGTTGCAGTTATCCTCAGCGTACCATCCTCAAATTGATGGTAAAACTGAGGTAGTTAATAGATGTGTTGAAACTTATCTGAGATGTATGTTTCTGACAAACCAAAAGAGTGGTCCAAGTGGTTGCCACTTGTTGAGCGGTGGTATAACCGTTTAACATTAGCTTTCATAATAATATTCAGATCACTCCCTAGGAAATTGTATTTGGTCGACCACCTCCTGCATATCTTCCATATCTGCCAGGAGAGTCTACTATTGAGTTGGTGGATAGAAGTCTTCAAAAGAGGGAGGAGATGCTCAGGTTATTGAAGTTCCACATGAAACGTGCTCAGGAGAGGATGAAGCAGCTTACTGACAAGCATAGGACAGACAAGAAATTTCATATTAGAGATAGGGTTTTGTGAAGTTACAGTCTTATAGGCAAGTTTCAGTGGTGTTTAGGAGTAGTGCTAAGCTAGCCGAGTTTTTTTGGACCTTTTCTTGTTGTGGATTGTGTAGTTCCAGTTGCATACAAGTTAGAATTGCCAGCTCAGTCTCAAATTCATAATGTTTTCATGTTTCTCACTTAAGGAAACAGGTTGGTAATGTCCCTGTTTCTGCTACATTACCATCTGCATCAATGTTGAAGGGTACTCCAAGAGAACCTGAGGCTATTTTGGATAGGATGACAGTGAAAAGAAGGATTCATGTTGTGACCATAGTACTTGTGAAGTGGAAACATCAGTTACCCAAGGAAGATACTTGGGAATTCTACTTTGACTTGAAGCGGAAGTTTCCTCAATTCAATCTTGAGGACAAGAATTTTGTTAAAAGGGGGGATTTGTCATAGGCAGTTATAAGTAGGGTTATTTTTGTAAATTATATTGTGTGGATAAGCTATATATAGCTGATCACAACAGAAGCTGGAGTCATTGAATTTTACAAAAAATATTTATGCACTGTGATTCGAAACCAATCAAGAAAGTGTTCGGGTTCCATTCCATTTCCTGGAATCCCCATTATCCGACTTCTTCGTCTCTCTAGATTCCTAGAACATCTATATCAGAGTATCTCATATTTCCACAAGAATGAAAGTTATTATTTACAATAATAACAACCTATTCTCACTGCATTCTTCTATCTTTCTTTTTTACTTTAATTTTCAATTTTTTAATAAAACAAATTTTATTTTTTATCTAAAATTACTAACTAGCAACCAAGCATGTCGATAGGAATAACATTGTTTGGCATAACATCCCAAGGGATATGGTTAGGAAATACAAAATCATACCCATGGTTTTGTTATTAGATGACAGTTTACACTTTCAGTATTTAACCTATTTTCTCCAATTTATTAACAAACAATAATAAGATTGAAGTGAAGAGAAAGAGGAACCTGCAATTTCATCCAATAAAAGAAGTCTCTGACTTGCCTCCACCCCTTTTGCTCCTTGAGCACGACGCACATCTCCTTGAAGCTGAGTTTTCCGACAAAGGAACCCATCTCCATCCTCATGTCGTAGTCGCCATCAACTTTCTGGGAGAGAGAGCGTACTTTTTTTATTGCGGCCACGACGTGCTTGCCGTAGAGGTGACCGTTGCGGTCGTCTTGCAAGTACTGGACCATCTGTTCGGGGGTCCTCTTTATCCATCTCGGGGTCTGCGCCTGCGGGCCCTGGTTCCGCCGCAGAATGCTCTGGTACGCCGCCTTATTCTTTATGATGCGCCGCGCGTTGTCGTCCGACAGAGGTTTCTTCGGGTTCTTCGTCCACGGTTTCGGGCGCGTGGGGTCGCCAAAAGTCGGAGACCACGGGTCGCGCTTGATGGAGCAGCGAATGAGAACGGGAGGGGGTCTCTTCTTCTTTGTCTTTGCCGCAAGGGGATGAGGTTTGGAAGGTGGAGTCAAGTAGAGGAGAGGGGATTTCAGACACTCCATTACTATGGAGCTCCCACAGACACTTCACCTCACGTTCAAAATCTGGATATATATATAATAATAATAATCAAATTAGTATATTTTAAAATTATATATTATTTTAATTTTAATTTATATAAATTAAATATTTAAAAGTTTTAAATATAAATATAATACATGGAAAAATCTTAACACCACATATACATTTAATATCTAAAATTTCTAAAATAGAGTAGAATGGAAACATAAATCTACCTATGAATTGTATAAATTAACAATAAATTTATAAATTTATATAAGTATGTGAAATTTATATAAGTATGTGAAAGATGTTTTTTATTATTAGTTTAAAAGAATTTGTCTTTTATTTTTATAATTATAATAAAAAATTAGTTAATATATTTAAATTTTTAGAAAATTAATGTATTTTTTAAAAAAATTTGATTATACATCCTTTTTACGATCAAGATTTTATAAAGGCTATCTTCTTGTAGTGTATTGTTGAACCAAGTGTGATGAGAATCAAATAAAGGAGGCTTTTATTAATGGAGGAAGAGGACATCCACCCTCACATTTGAAGTTCTTCCTTCTAGTCTTCTCAAAATTAAAAGAAGAAATAAAATAAAGATGAGG
>Ga0123342_1009245_pt1 | contig 11908 bp, 7 predicted proteins | sample Turbeawhitnodule_FD_89960 | JGI IMG/M metagenome (GOLD analysis project Ga0123342, IMG submission 89960) | Root nodule microbial communities of legume samples collected from Mexico - Turtle bean Mexico white nodule | ecosystem: Host-associated > Plants > Roots > Nodule | place: Mexico: Nepantla... | reverse complement strand
TCCTCCTCTCGGCGATCTCTGATCACTTGGTCGCCTGGGTTCGCATCCGGCGACTACGACACAAACCTGGTGACCGCCGGTTTAGATATGCTAGAGATCGGAGCACGCCAACTTAACGATTGGTGACTACACGAGCTCCCCGACTTCCTCCCCTTCTGTCAGCCAGGTGTTCCGTTCAACACGCCTATATTATCGCTTGCTGTCACGTCATCACTTCCGACTACCTGGGCGGTACACTTAGCAATTCCGTTTTTGTCACACACTTTCGTGATGGTTAACAGTGAGACTACTATTATTTGCAGAGACAGAACCTTATTGACCTTAATTCCCAATCTCTGTAGGTTTTTTATTAGGTATCATCAGATATTTATTCTCATATTAACCAACAGACCTTTTAATTCTATTATTATTATTAAATCATATTCGGGTCCAAAACTCAAACTCTAAGTCATGTGAATCACTTTATAGAAATTAATTTGCATAATTTCTTACATAAAAATCCTCCTAAAAGTTATTTTCTAACTAAAATAATCTGGTAACATTCAAATATAATAGTCATGTTCAATAAAAAATAAACCAATAAAATAAAGATGTTGCATACAAATATTTTAAAGATAGTAAGGTATTTAAAAAATTATTGTTTAAAATGTTAAAAAAATTGTTATTTTTATTATTTAATTTGAATGGTTATTTTCAACTTATATAAATAGTGATATTTTAATCGAATAAACTTAATATATATATATATATATATTACAAATTTTAAGTTATTCTTTATAGTTATTTGACATTATTTTTGAGAAAATAGAAATATATAGAAATTAATATACTAAATTTATGTAATTGCTAATTTGAGTTCGAACGTATAACACTATTTATTACTCTTTTAGGATTATCTAAATTCATTTCGTCATAATATTTCTTTCTTCGCATTGAAACATATATTATGGTTTTTAAAATTTTTTATAAAGTTATGTAATGTGGTGGTTGCAACTATGATCTTTTATTGGTTGATCAATATCATATAAATGGATAAAAAATGGTAAAAGGTTTATAAATGGTTAAAAAATGTATTGTGCAAGTAACAAAGAGACACAATAAATACTTTAGGTTTTATATTGGTCCACCTCCAAAATGTATTAAGTCTAATTTTCTGATAGAAACTGCAAAATGTTCTATTAAGCAATTAAATGTTTACAATTATTTTTCACTACTAGTATGTGACTCATCTTTTTGATTGTCTATCACTTCATTAGCTTTTGCAAGAGGGACTTAGGCTTTTGATCATTAAGAGCAATAAACATTCCTTTGTGCCTTTATGCATCATACAACAACACTTGCCCATGAACACTTAGGATTCCTACAAGCTCTTCCAGATATATTACCTCCAAGTCTTTCGAAGCACGTAAGATTATTTCTTGATGTTAGTGTATATGCTTAATGTTGTGAATGGTGCATACTTTCAACACTGATTTTAATTGTAATACTTTCTTGTTTTAATTGTAATCATTTTGTTAGCGGTGCATGTTTTCAGCACCGCTTAGCTGCCTATATAATCATTATATTTGTTGTTTCTGATGATAAGAAAATAGATCATTTTTTCAATATTATTTTTCTTTTGAAATCTATCATAGTATCCAGAGCTTGAAAACTCGTTTATGGCTACCCATTCTGGATTTTTTCTTTCATAGCTTCATTTTTTCTCTATGGTTATTGTATGTTAACCAACATCATCGCCCACACCTATTCCAATTTCACCAATCGCTCCTCCATCGATTTTCTTCTCCTACTCTGTATTGGAGAAACTCTCTCACACAATTTTTTTATTTGGAAACAACAAGTTGAACCTCTTATCAAGGCACATCGTCCTCATCATTTTTTCGTCAATCCTCCAATTCCTTCACAATATCTTTCTCTTTCTTTCTGATTGTGATATTGGAATTGAAAATCCATAGTATAGTGCATGGGAAACACAAGATCATTTTAGAGACAACTTTCTTCAAAATACTCTTAAATACTTAATACTTATATGTGATAGAAAATAATAAGAGTTTTTTGTAAGAGTAAACTAAAAGAATATTTTTCAAAATAAGTTTCACTTCTTTGACTAAGAAAAATGTGCAGATTGATTTCCAAGCTTCTCTAAGTTCAATATTTTTAGTTTTTACTTCAAAATTCTTTGATATGGAAAAGTTTAGGTGGTTGTAGAAGTACATTTCTTATTAGAGAAACGATAAGGAGTCATGACATTGACAAGACAAAAAACTATACTTTCCTAATAATCAACATACTTTGACCACTTCATCTCTAAGAGATGATTCTTTAGAGAATCCATTTATAAGCACCTTGCAATCAACATGGTAATTCTTCATTTCTTAGTTTTTAATATACTTGAGAAAGAGATGAACTTTTAGAAGCTTGAAGTAAAGGCACAATGACATTGCTCCAGCATATGGCTAAATTTGCCTTGGATTGGAAGAGGAGTCAAGCAACTTATATAAGACTTTGTGTAGAAAAATGATAGATCACTCCTATCTAATTGTGTCTAGGATAAGGATGACAAATGAATTCGCTTTCACGGAATGATAGATCACTCTTATCTAATTGTGTCTAGGATAAGGATGACAAATGAACTCGCTTTCGCGGATAAGGATCCTCATATTCATCCTCGTCCTCATAGTCGTCATCGTTCTAAATTACTAAAACATATTTTATTTTTTAAGTAACCTAAAAATGTTATATTATTTTTTCTTTGATCCTTAGCTTCATAACTTACTTCTATAACTTATTTCTAGGTCATATGATTTTTACTCTTTTCTATAATTATTTAATTTTTATTTAATTTTTATTTAATACCCTCCTTTAATATTTATACAATTATAATTTTTTCTTGATGAGAAAAGAAAATGTTTATTAATATTGAATGCTTGAAAATATCAAATTATTTATATCTATTTTTAAAAAAATATTTAATTAATATTTATAGGTATAAGTATAAGTATGGGTATAAACTTATGGGACGGGGGATGAGAAAAAAAATTTATATCCGTAAAGTAAAGTATAAGAGTAGAAATGGAGATTGAATTTTTATTCCGGGGATAAAGTTGAGATAACTTACACGTGTCCAATCTAAGTTGAATATCATGGTCTAGGTGTACTTGTTTGTAAGATTTCAAAAAGAAATAAGAGAAATACACTTAAGTGTCTTATTTGCACAATTAAACCTTTGTATTTTTTTAACCTTAATATTTTTTAAGTTGAAGAGCTACTATGATACAAATATTGTTGTCGAAAAAGTTGAAAGACTTAACTAAACCTTTCTTAATGTATAGATTAAATAGATTAAATTGAATAAATAAACTAATTCACAATTAAAAAAAAAGTAAAAACATCACCCATTCAGCAGATATTTAAAAAACATCATCTGGGTAGCATGACATGGGCAATGGGGTCTCTCTTTGTCTTCCATTTCTTGAACTGTTTAGAAGCAGCTTTCAGTGCTTTTGCCCATCGCTGGATCAAACAAAAAACGCAAATTATTTCCAATAGATAATAACATTCAACATTTTGCCCCTTTCATCACCAAACAACATCAACACTTGTAGAGTGAACAAGTATAGAAAATAATTTCAACAGAAAGTTTTTAAAGGTAACTTTTTCACAAGGGTATTCATAATTTCAGATTTCTCTGCATAAAGTAAAAAAAATTCAACTTCCATAAGACATTACACAGAAAATAAAAATGCCAGAAACCCAGATAAAATCATCAGTTCAAGCTAACAATATGTTAAAAAATAAAAACAGTTAATGGATTGTGTATCACACACACACACATTATGCTGTATTTTTCTCATTCAATTGATCATACTTATTTTATTTTTTTCCTTTGTTGTGCTTAACAGGGTTTTCTCTACCAGCATTTATCACAAACTGAGTCCATGAAAGCAATGCCTATATATTCAAAATTCCAAAATGTTTCTCAACCTTCACAGATCAGAAAACAAAATCTTAATGGGAATCAGAAACATAAACCAAAGCAAAAATGTAACACAAACTAAAATTACCTTGTTCATGATGGGGTTGCAAGAACCTTTGAAGGGTGTTGGTGAGAAATCAGAAGACAGTTTCTTGTTGTTGTTCTTGTTCTTGCCATGTTTGTTGATGAAATGAAGGTTGAGATTGAACTTGTTCCTAAGCTTAGAACCCACCTTCTTGACACTGCACCTTGCTCCCAAACCCATCTCATAGGAAAGCTTTTTTGGAGTTATGAGATTCAAATCCATTGGAGTGCAGGGTGCGGGAAGCAAAGGGGACCATATTGTGCTCTGAGAGTAGTCAAAGTCATAAGCAGAGTTATCTGGAAACTTGCACAGAAGCTCAATTGACATCTTTGGCACCAAATACTCCACCACTTTTGTAGTTTTCAACACCATTGCTTGTTTCTCTTCCTCTTCTTCTTCTGCTTTCTCTTTCACTGATTTTCTTTGAAACTCCATTGCAAAACACAATGGCTGTGTTTTTCTTTTCCTCTGTCTCTTTGTTTTCTTTGCACTAAGACCAATTTGGAAGCTTTTACGTTGGGTAAGGGAAAAAGGAAGAAAGAGAAACAGTGACAACGACACGCAAAGTAACCGTTGCAAATTGTAATGTCTGTCGTGTCAAAGAAACATCATTATTCAACAGCATTCACGTGACTTCAATTGTCTTACCCCAGCACTATTGCGTCTTCACGTAACTAAAATAATAGAATACTTAATGCCATAATAAAATAAACCACTTTATAACTTTTACTTAAGTACTTGCACGTTTGACTTAGTTTGTTTTAAAATAATTAAATTTAAAATGCTAAAATGACCTGATTATATTGAATAAACCAATGATTTTGTCCTAAACTATTTGTTCTATCTGTTTAAACTTTTTCGAAGAAAAATGTTTTATTAATGGTTCTTCCTAGGAGATGGAAGGAGGTAATTACACAAAAGGTTTGATTTAGTAATGAAAATATGAAAATGAACACAAAAAATAATAAAAGTAAACAATTCATTTTCAAAAGTCCTATAGTATAATATGGATATGAAACACTTGAATTAAAGTCGTCAATCATTTAATTAATTCCACTAATTTTTAATGTATCAAGTAGAATGATAATTTTAGTTTAAATAAAATATAAAATATATCTATTTAAATTTTACGATTTTAATATATTTTATTTGAACTGAAATAATTCCACTAATTTGTTTTAGATTTTTTAATGTATCAAGTAGAATGATAATTTTAGTTTAAATAAAATATAAAAAAAAATTACTTAGATTTTACGATTTTAATGTATTTTATTTGAAGTGAAATTGTTTTCTAGTTGACGACTTGAGTTAAAATATTTTTTTTATCAAAATAATAATTAATAATTTTAAAATGAAAAAATATATATAATAATTTAAAAAAAAAATTAAAATCACATAAACTGAATAATAATGTTGTAAAATTTTTTATCTTGTAATATTTAATATCAAAATTTTAATTTTGTTTTATTTTAAAAAAAATCATATATAAAATTAAAGAATTAAAACTTTTTTTTTCTTTACAAAACTTACTTAAATCAAGTTTTGATATATTAAAAATATATAAAATATTTTAAATAATTTGAATTAAAAATATTTTATATGATAAGTTAAAAATATTTACTATTTTTTTTTAAATATTATTAAAGTTAAAATATATTTTTTGTTTTTAAAAATTTAAATTATGTTAATGAAGTAGTTTAGGATTGATACAATTATAAAAATATATTAGGGATTATTTATAAAAATTATGTAACTAAAATTTTAGTAACATTGACACATTGTTTTTTTATTGTAACAAAACACATAATTATATGATTTGTGTAATAGATAGTTAAGTTAATACCAATCACTATTTGAGAGAAAGTAAATGTATTAGGGTGAGGGTTGTGCATTGTCAATCTTAAAAATATTGTTATTATTTATCCATTCACGTTCTTACAAATTTATAATAAAATATCTCCTAAAGTTAATAATAAAATTGGTTAGAAAATGGATGTTAAATGTAATTTTCTACCAAAATCAAAACACGATAAATTTATCCAAATAGACATTATTTTTTCATTGACATAAACATATTCAAGATTTACTTCTCGATACGTATAAGTCCAATAGAATATTATAGAATTATTTTATTAAATTTTAAAAAAAAAATATTTACCATGGAATGTTGTATTGTAGAAAAAAAGTTTTACACAAGTGGTGTCTTGAATTAATTTTCTTTTCTCCAAGTTTAGCTTAATGGGACTTATATTAATCCTAGTTTACTATTTCTAATTTCTAATTTGTTTTACTTTTTTCTTTTATTGTTTTATATATACATCTTTGTTTTTTTTTTCTTTTTTAACACAATAATTTATTTTACAAAATATATTTTTCATTTGTGTGTTGTCTTTTACATTTCAATCTTTATCTTTTTCTTTGTTTTCTCTCTTGTTTGTGATTAGGATTTTCACATTCTTGCTTTTTACTTCTCTCTATCATCAGTTCCGCCTTCGCCTCTCACTCGTCATGTCCTTTTAGGGTTCTTCTCCTTGAGTTGACGATCGTGTTATGGTATTAGAGTTTTTCGGTTGAAAAGCTCTATTGTGCACTCCAAATCTTTCTCTTTTTTTTTTTTTATTATTCTTCCTTTCTTGAATTTTTTGTTTTTGTTTCTTTTCTTGTAGTAATGGTTGATGAACATTCCACTTCATCTTCTCAAATGGATCAACCAGCGAGTAGCTATTTGTATGTTTATCCAAGTGAAAACCTTGATGCTTCGCTTGTTTTGCTAGTGCTAGATTCATCCAACTATCACTCTTGGAGCCGATCAATCATGATGGCCTTGAATGGCAAGAACAAAGTGGAATTTATCCTTGATGCGAATCCTTGCCCAAAGAAAAACCATTCAAATTACTCACCCTGGTACATATGCAATAATATGGTGGTTTCATGGTTATTGCACTTTGTCTCTCTTCCAATTCAGCAAAGTATTATGTGGATGGATGTTTCCTTGGATATCTGGAATGATTTGAAAACCATATACTTTCAGGGTGACTTATCTAGAATTTCTGATCTTCAACTTGAGGTAGCTTCTTTAAATCGAGGGAATTTATCCGTGACTGAGTATTTCACTAAACTGAGACTTATTTGGGATGAGTTAGATAATTTTAGGCCTAATGCTATATGCACATGTTCTGTAAAATGTTCTTGCTTTGTTGGTTCCATCATAAGTCAAAGGAAATGCGAAGGTCATGCTATGCAATTTTTAAGAGGCTTGAATGATCAGTATAATAATATAAGGTCACATGTTTTACTCATGAAGCCCATCCTACCCATACCAAAAAATAAAATAAAATCCCTCGTTGCATAATAAGAAAGACAATTAGCTAATAATATCTTTGTTAATATTTCCAGTATCAATAATGCCAATTCCAATCAGATCACTACTTCTATGTTATGTGCTTTTTGTGGCAAATATGGGCATACCAAAAATGTTTGTTTTAGAAAGATTGTGTTTCCTACTCAAGATAATAGGAACACAAAATTCAACACATTAGAAAGTTATGTACTTACTATAATAGAAATGGATGCATACCTGTTATAAGAAACATAGATACCCTCCGAGGTATAATTTCTGTAGAAAATGAAGCTTTGATGCCTCCAAATCTGTGAAGAAAACTTGTGTCTGTGTTGTTGTGTTTGGGTTAAGTTCTGGGTTGTTTAGAATTTGTAAAGTTCATTCTTAAACCAATGCATAGCTGAATCAATCTGTTTTGGAAAAGAAAAGTGTTTTTCTAAAGTCTAGTGAAAAACAACCGGTTGATTTCACGGTTTAGTCGGTTGTGTTTACACTTAGCTTGTTTAAGGGTTTTCAAAACTGATTTTGACTTGGTTGACTAACTGTCAAAACCAATTCAACCGGTTAAAACGACATTTCAACCGGTTGATTGTCAAATTTCTTGACAGCTTTTCAAAAAACTTGTTAAATCTGTTTTCAGTTGATTTGAATATGTTTTGGCTCATGTTTAACTGCCTAAAATGGCTAGATTGAAGAGGTATAAAACTAGTTACCCTCCACATTTGAAAACACACAGAAAGTGAGATTAAGAAAGATTTTTTAGGGAGATTTGATTCAAGCTAAGATTGCCTAAGGTTGTGCAAGTGGTTTAGGAGCTCTGTGATTTCCTGTACACTAGGTGTAATCTGTTCCTCTATTCTTGTAATTTTTTTCATCTTGTATTCTTGTAAAACATTAAATCTGTAAGGTCAAAGGTTGTTCTGACTGTGGTTGTGTGAAAAGGAAAAGAGTGTGTGTGTTCTTGTGGGATCAAGATCACCTCTTTGTAGTGTTGTGTAATTGTAATATGTTGATTGATTCTTCGTGGAATACCCAGTGATTTTCTGGGGACTGGATGTAGCTTTGGTAAGGAGTGAACCAGTATAAATTGATTGTGTAATCTTCTCTCTCTCTCACTCATTACAAACTGTTTGATGTGGTTTTTGTCTTTGCTGCTATAAACAACCGGTTAAAACGAAATTTCAACCAATTGTTTTTCTACAAACAGTTTTAACAACTTTGGTTTATTGGCTCCCCTGATTGATCTTTCTGTAATTGATTCATAAATCTTCACTCTTAGATCATATTTGCGAAAATATTTTGTCAAACAATTCACCCCCCTCTTGTTTAGGCCATTAATTCTAACAAATTTTATAGAAATAATAGGGCTAATCAAGTTAATAATCTGGTTGTTACTGATGATATTTTTTTTGTGACTTGTCAAAAAGAGCATGAAAACCATGTCTATCTTCTCACAACTCATCAATATCAGATTCTAACCGATGTGTTAAGACAAAATAATAGTGACAGAGCAGCCAATCCTGTCCAAGTGAATCAAGTGGACTTATTTTTTGTAGATTACAAAGCACATGAGCAGTCTTCAACAGGCAAGAATACTTTCACCTCTTTATAGCATACTCAAAATATTTGGATTATTGATTATGGAGCCACTAATCATGTATGCATTATTTTATCTACTTTCAATTCTTATAGAAGTATCAAACTTGTCCTTATCAATTTACCAAATGGTCAACATGTTTTTGCAGACTATTATGGGACAATTATTTTCAATAATAAATTCTATCTTCTTGATGTATTATACATTCCTTAGTTTGCTTGTAAACTCATTTCAACTTTTAAATTGTCTCTGCACCTAAATTGTAACTTGATCTTTTCTCCCACACATTGTCTGATATAGGACAACCTCTCCAAAGAGAAGGTTGGTTTAGTTAATGCCAAAGTTGACTTGTATATCTTTGGCTCTACTATTTTTCAAACTGCCACACATAATTTTGTTCATTTTGTATATTGCACTATTAAGGACACTAACATGTGGCATTATCGAATGGGGAATCCTTTTGATGAAAGGTTGCATGACCTGAAAAATCAATACTCTTTTGTTTATGCTAATAAGACTCATATGTGTGATATTTGTAATCGTAACAAATAACGAAAACTTCCTTTTGTTTTAAGTACTTCTCAAACTACTGCTATCTTTGACCTAATTCATGTTGATATTTAGGGTCCTTGTTTTGTTACATCTGCAAGGTTTTCGATATTTTCTAACAACTGTTGATGATTTTTCTCTTTATACATGGACTATATTTTTGCATTCAAAATCTAAAGTTAGAACTCATCTTATTAAATTTGTTGCTTACATTGAAAATCAATTCAATACTAAAGTTAAAACTATATATTCTAATAATGGGGCTGAATTTGCAATGAAAAGTTTTTTACCTCTAAAGGCATAATTCATCAAACCTCTTACTTAGAAACACCACAACAAAATGACATAGCTGAACATAAACACCAACATATTTTAAATGTCACTCGTGCTTTACTGTTTCAAGCTAATTTATCTCCTATCTTTTGGGATTTTGGTGTTCAACATGTTATTTTTCTCATTAACTGTACACCCACTCGTTTGTTGCAAATCATTGCTCCTTATGAAAAATTGTTTGGCAAACCTTATGATAGATCCTTTTTACATGTGTTTGATTGTTCTTGCTATTCCAATACCATTAATGCTAATAAAAAGAAATTAGATGCAAGATCTGTTCATGGTATTTTTCTCAGTTTTCCACACAATACCAAAGGTTATATTCTTTTAAATTAAAAATATCATCGTATTGAGATCTCAAGACATGTCATCTTTCATGAAAATCATTTTCCATGCAGATTGAACAATGATGATACATGAAGCCCCAACAATTTGTCTTTACCTATTCTTGATAACTATAATATAAACTGTGATATTATGTTTGATTTTGATATTCCAAATCTTGAGAATATGGATACTACCATCTCGACTTTCTTCTTCAGAGGGTACAAAACTTACTAAAGCATAATGCTCTACTTATAGAAGACTTAATGGCAGACTTATCTATCTCACCAACACTCAACATGATATCATCTTCACTGTCAACAATTTAAGCCAATTTACCTCTTCTTCTATCACCCTCCATCAACACGTCGTCTTTCATCTTCTTTGTTATTTAAAAGTTAGTCCCAGGACTGACATCTTTCTCCACTGCAACAATGTTACTTAACTTTGCAACAATGTTACTTAACTTTGCGAATACAATGATTTAGATTGAGTCACATGTCTTGAAACTCAAAAATTTGTGACTGGTTATCCTCTTAGGGGAGTCTTTAATCTCATCAAAATAAAAAAAAACAGACAATCTCCAAAAGCTCCTCCGAAGCTGAATATAGAGCTTTAACCACAACAACTTATGAGATCCAGTAGTTGACATACATTCTTCACAAACTTGGAATTCCATAATCTTGTGTTATGACAACCAATTTGCCATTCAAATTGCTTCTATTCAAGTCTTCCATGAGCGCGCAAAGCATATTGGGATTGACTATCACATTGTTTGAGAAAAGATTACTATTGGCCTTTTCAAATTACTTCCTATAGCATCCTTTTTGCATATTACTAATATCCTCACCAAGCCTCTTGTCCTGCAATCTATAAAGAAATCAAGTCCAAGTCAGGAAAAAAAATTATATATTCCTAGCTTAAAGGGGGTGATAAAGTCCAAATTTAGTTTAATGGGCTTTGATTGGCCCCGTTTACTATTTGTAACATTTTTTTACATTTTTCCTTTACTGATTTATATATACACCTTCACTTTTGCTTTCTGTAACATAATAATTCATTTTACGAAATATACTTTCTCATTTGTGCGTTTTACCTTCTTTATTACATTTCAATCTTTATTCTTTTCTCTATTCTCTCTTGTTTGCGATTAGAGATTTCACCTTCTTGTTTCTCTCTATCAACGGTTCCGCACGAGTGTTATTATCTTACTTCAATTATTTATTCTACATAGTTCCTATGAATACAAGTAACTTACTAACTAAAATAAAAAGAAAAGAAAATAATTATTTATTACAATTATATGTTAAAACTATCTTATATTCTGAACTTAGATGATAATCAATAAATGAAGATAATTTATCTTTGTAAATAACATTAGAAATATTAATAATTAATTGTTTTCTTGATAATGAGTTATCATAAACATAAATTTCTATAGTTATTTGACATGCAAAGTGACATTATCCAGAAGAAGGAAAATTAATAAAAGTATTTTTGAAATTTAAAAATATAAACACGGGCCTTTGAAATCTGAAGATGTTTGTTTATAGGCTGATTTGATGCAGAAATTACCTATTTATACTGTTCCTGCTAGGGAGATGGGACCTAGAGAACTGTTGAAGTCTTCTTCTCCTTCCTTCGGTCGGGCAGGTGGCTGAGTGATGAACTGGGATCCTTCTCTTCCTTCTGCTTATCTTTCGG
>Ga0123342_1009244_pt1 | contig 11909 bp, 5 predicted proteins | sample Turbeawhitnodule_FD_89960 | JGI IMG/M metagenome (GOLD analysis project Ga0123342, IMG submission 89960) | Root nodule microbial communities of legume samples collected from Mexico - Turtle bean Mexico white nodule | ecosystem: Host-associated > Plants > Roots > Nodule | place: Mexico: Nepantla... | reverse complement strand
TCTGCAATTAGCACCAAATTTGGGAATAAAATACTCTTATTCAAATAAAGATCATAAAAAATGTAAAAAGGTATAAATTCATAAATTAGGGATTATTTTATATGTAAATTAGCAATAAATCCTAATAAGTGCCTATATTTTAGTATGAAATATTACTGAAATTAGACACGTATCAAGTACCTGACAGACTGAACTTTCTTCATGCAATAGAAGCATGTAACAACCGGTTGAAACAACTTTTTAACCGATTGTTTTTCTGATACATTTGAAAAAGGTTTTGAAATTTTATTTTCTTTGCTTTGAGGATAAAAACTCAAACATGCTTTTCCAAAAACACAGTTCTGAGATGCTAGAACATCTTCAAAAATTGGACTTTCCAGTTGTAAGCTTGTCCAAGGTTTTCAAAAGGTAGTGGATCTTCTTTTCAAGAAGTTCACAATTATCACAAGCTTTTGTCTTACAACTGCAAGAAGAATTTTTGTAAACTAACTCCAGATTTTCAAAATCTTCTTTTGTCATGCTTAGCTCTTCATCTAGAGACTTAACTCTATTTTCCAACCAGTTATTCAGTCCTTTCAACCGGTTGAGAGAAAGTGTCAATCGGTTGGCTTCATCATGGGTTTCATTAAAAGCATCAAGCAATTGATAATAATTGTTACATTTGATCGAAGATGTTGAACTCACACTGCTGGATACAAATGCTCTAAGGCATAGGTTTGCTTCTTCATCATCCGGAGAACTTGAGGATGAAACATCATTATCATCCCATGCCACATAGACCTTTTTTGCTTTTCCTCTTTTCTCATTCTTGAAATTTGTTTTTTCTTTGATTTCACTGTTGGGACATTCTGCCTTGATATGACCCTGTTCACCACAACCATAACAAGTGTATTTGTTAGTCTTAAAATCATTGGAATTTTTTTAACTATACCTCTTTGAAGCTTGATTCTTCTTTTTCAAGAACTTGCTGAATTTTCTTGATAAGAGACTCATGGTGTCTTCATCAATTTCACTTGAATCTTGTTGTTGTTTGCACGCTTTGAGAGTTATTCCTTTGTTGTGCTTGTCCTCACTTTCTTGAACAACAAGCCTATTCATTTCAACCAAACAAAGATGCAGTAGTCATTGATGTTAGATCTTTTGATTCAGAAATGGCAGTGACCTTTGGTTGCCATGTTCTATCAAGACATTTCAATATCTTGATGTTCATCTCCTCTTTGTCAAAAGTCTTACCAAGACTCATCAAATGGTTTACAATATGAGAGACCCTCTTCTGCACATCACAAATGGTCTCACCCTTCTGTATTCTAAAGAGCTCATATTCTTGTATCAAAGCATGCTTCGTAGCCCGCTTGACATCATTTGTCCCTTCATGTGTGACTTCAAGAATATCCCACATTTCCTTTGTAGAGTTACATTGAGATACCCTAAAAAATTCATCACACCTTAAGGCAAAAGTTATTATATTCTTTGAAATCCAATCAAATTTGGCTTTTTTACTTTCAGCCTCAATCCATTTAGATGAAGGTTTATTAACCAAAGCATCATCTTTTTTAACTTGAGGTATAAAGGGACCATTTTCAATTGTTTCCCAAATACCTTTATCAGTTGAATGCATAAAGATCTTCATTCTTACCTTCCAAAATTGTTAATTGACCCCACAAAACAATGGTGGTCTGTTTATGGAAGCACCTTCCCCAAAAGACAACTTGTCAACCATGTAAAAGATTTTTTAGAAACAGAAAACAGAAACTTGAATAATTTTCAAGAACCTAGCTCTGATACCAATTGTTAGAATTATAGGGCTAAACAAGAGGGGGGTGAATTGTTTATAAAAAAAATTTCACAAATATTTGATTAAGAATGAATCTTTATCAATCAATCACAGATAAACAACTAAGGAAGACAATTAAACAATGATTCAAAAAACTGTTTCAGAATTTTAATCGGTTAAAATACGTTTTAATCGGTTGTTTATAGCAGCAACAGAAAAAGAATTTACACAAAAAATTATGAGAGTTAAGAGATATATAAATTCACACAACAAAAGTTATAATGGTTCACTCACACTTTGAGCTACATTCAGTCTCAGACAACCTCTGAGTTCCACTAGTAATAAAAAACTAGATTACAACACAAAGAGGTGACTTTGAAACACCACAAAGTCTACTCACCCTTTTTACACACACCTCAAGACATACACACTCTGTCTATACAGAATTTCACTCACTATTCAGATAACAGAGTACAATTACAATTCTTTAAACTAGGATAGAAAACATCTAGTTTACAGTGCAGGAATTCCTAGGATCAGATCTTGTTACCTCGACAATGCTTGAGAGCAATCTTGAAATTTCTTGGAAAGTTTCTTTCAAAATGAATCTCAATCTCCTTTTCAAAGTCTGTAAAAATTCACACTTTCGTTTTGAAAGAAAAGCTATATTTATAGAACTTGAAATCTAGCCATTTAAGGCAACATAAATGAGACAAAACACATTTGAATTAGTTAAAACAAGTATTCAAAAAGCTGTTATGAAAACATTCATTTAACCGGTTTAAACCACGATTTAACCGGTTGAATGAGTTAGGTAGGTACCTAACAGATTCAAAAAGCAATTTTAAAAACCTTAAGCAAGTTAAGCGACAAACAACCGATTATCTCAACATTTCAATCGGTTGTTTTCTCTTTTGCTTGACAAACTCTTTGTTTCTTTTAAAACTGATTGATCAAGCTTATGCAGTGATTTAGGATCTGATTTACAAAGATACTAAACAACTTAATCTAAACCCAAACAAGTCTTCAAGCTCCATTGTGGATTTGGATCATCAAAGCACCCATGCTCAACACAGTGGAGTGATCTGGACAAGGTTGGAAAAAGAAATTGTGTTAAATACATATCTAAATTTAGTTGAGTTTGTGGTACATGAAAATTAAACAGGATGATTAGTTGGAACAAAGAATGGCAAGCAATAAGGAAATAGACTAATTAAGTCAAGTAAGTGTGCGAATCTTAAACAGTTTGAGAGTTTCACAAATGAATTGACATTTGTGGTTGCTTGAATTTTTTTATTATGTTGCATCAGAAAATAACATGAAAATGATTAAGGCATTTGTATTAATTAGAAACTCAGGGTCGAATAGTCAATCTTTGTTTAAATTGATAATATTTTTTGTGATAATCCCGTTTAGCCTATAATTTTATTGCACCATGAACCTTACTTGATATATTTTTCTACTTGTTGGCATACATGGGGAATGATAACATAGATGCAATTTACATATACAAAAGGGGAATGTTGGTTTTGGTTGTTAAAGTTTAAATGATTCATTTTTGTTGGAAATAGAAATAATATATTTCTATTCAAAAAATATAAAAAATATTTTTAAAAAAAAGAGAAATGAAAAAATGAATGAAAATGAATCATAAATAAGAAAAGAAAATAGGGAAAGTGTTAAAGTCAAAGAAATTGGTAATTAGATATCACAAATGTTGTATTTGAATTGTATGTATGTTCTTTCTTCTTTTAAGTATGCATTTTTTTATCTAAAAAAATAATATTTTTTTGGAAGTTCAACCTCATTATAACCCTGCAAAAGATCTTAAGATTCATGTTTATGAAGAAAAAATGAAAGGCAACTGTGATTTGTTTAGATTCAGTGAAAATTGAGAGAAAAACACTTACCTGTGAGAATATGAGAAGAAAATTCTTGATATAATTGTCATTTCATTGTTTCAATTGTTTACTCTTTGAAATTGTTTGTATTTATATCTTGCTATCATGGAGTTGGAAGCACCATAATTTTGTAATTTGATCTATTTTTTAGTGAATTAAGTTAATTTGTTGAATTCATTTACTTTGTTTGAGGACAAGAAAGATTCTAGGTTGGGGGAGTTTATAAGTTTCATTATTTAGTGTAATTTCATGAAAAAGTTAGACATTTATTGATTTTAATTGTTGATTAAGTTATAACTCAACACTAATTTGAGAATTTAGAATTCAATATGAGATCAATAAGAACTATTTATTCCCAATTTTTTCCTAATTTAAGGAATTTAAGGAAAGATGGAGAAAAAAGGGCTAGAGGATGAATAGAAAATTTAGAGACGAGTGAGAAAAGACAAGGCTGGGTGGGACACCCAAGACTCGCCTAGAGCTCGCCCAAGCCATGCAAACTCTTTGAAGGACTCGCTCAGGTGAACCAATTTTTCCCAAGCGAGATCACTCCAGAGGCAAACTTTTTTTCTGGACCAAACTCGCCCAGGACTCACCCAGACTCGCTTAGGCTTGCTTAAGCGAGTTTATTCCAGTGAAGTTAGCTTTTATATTCTCTAATCTTGCTTGAGCAAGATGTCACTTAACCTACTTTCAATTAGGTTAAATAAAGGCGTGAGGTAGAGGAAAAAAGGGATCGAAAGGAAAATCAAAGGTAGGAAACCCTAAATGAGGCATTCGTCAAGGAGAAATGTTCTAGATCTTCTTCTCTTACTTTCAATGCTTGTAATGGCCACCATGATTGGCTAATTCTTTCCTTTAGAATTGAAAGTAATTTGTTCAAATTCTTGTGTATTGAGGTGATATTTATATATAATATTTTGTTCTTAATTGATATTGGTATTATCATTTTATTCTTAAAGCTTGAATTTTTATTCATGAATTTGATTGGGAAGTAGTTTTGAGGATCTGACCTAAATGGATCCTTGATATATTTGAAGGCTAGAATATTTCGATATGTCAATTGCTTTATAACATTTGTTCTCAATTATAATAATGTTTTTCTAAATATGTGAGGAATCAATATTTAAGAGATAATCTAATAATTTTATGTGAGGAATCGATATAAAGGATTTTTATATGCGCATCAATGTCAATTAGGTTAGAATATTGTATGTTTTTATTCATCCAAAATACACATGTGTGAGAGGATTAACCCCAATTCCAATTTTCCCAATTGAATTATCTTAATCATTTACTTTGTTTTCATATTGTACCGGTCGGTACCGGACGAGTCATGTCACTCGGCCTCGGTGATCGGCCGATTGAAAACGCATTTAAAGCAATTACAATAGATAGTAGTCAAGGTAGTTGCAAGAACTCCCTAAGAATCTAGGACTCATCCCACCAAATTCGGGTAACACCCCGGGAAATCAGGGAACCTCCCTAAAAAAAAGCTAACACTGATATATGACATATTCGGTCCATTACAACAGATGGACTACACACTATAAATAAATTCTTTTACAGAGATGTAAGGTACGTTTTTAATCAATTCTTAATATACACTTCGTATATTGAGTACTTACTTATTTGTCGGAGTATCTTTTGCAGATCAACCCTAACCTAGCACTAGTAAACTAAAGAAGTATAATTAAAGTGATGAGCAAAGGAACGACCGAATGATCGACACGTCAAGAATTGTACAACGAGTTTCAGATACTATCTATGCCCACTTTATCGATACAAGTACACATATAATTTTTCACATGAATTTATAACATCAATAACTTTTCAATCAAACTTTTACACTTTGATATACATTGAAATTTTAAAAGAATTATTTATTGTGAATTCATTCATCCTTAAAAAAAACAATTTATTACTGACTCCACGCTTTTCGAAATAAATCAACAATCAACATATATAATATAATATGAAACCCTCAAGACAAATGAAACCTCATTTTTCATTATAACATAATACAGAATCATTGTTGAATGATTTTGACACTAAAAAATAAATGTGTTTTATAAGATGAATAAAGTTCAACATTAAATACTTTTTAAATAAAGATGTCCAAATGAAATCAAGTTCAATACTTTTTAAATGGTATAAGCGTAATGAGAACAATTGAAGCATATAAAACAATAACAACTTGGACAACACTAATTTGGTAAATTATGTCTAATAAGTATAAGTTCAAACCATAGGTGGTTTTTAAGATAAGTTGTGTAACTAATTACCATAGCAACACAATGTACATTTTGTAGTATATAGCTTGACACTAACATCATATTTAAGCCTAAAATTATTTACAAATTTAACCTATTTTGATGTTCTACAAATTCTTCCATAGGATTATTTCCATTCAAGATTAAATTTATGGAAAGATTACCAGAAGCCATAGGTAATGACAACAATTTTTCAGCTGCTTCCTTTGAGTCACTACTACATATCAGGGTAATTCTCTTCATCATAGTGGCTTTTGTTATAAGGTATTTACCAAATTCTACTTCTTGTTCTTTCCCTCTAAATCCCCTAATGTACACACACTTCAGCTTCTGACCAATACAGTAGCATAATTCTCTTCTCTGCCAAAGCTTTGATATGGGATGTGAATAATCACCATATTTGGAGCTATTGCTACTTTGGTTTTTGTTCCTAAAAACCTGTCAAGCAGAACCATCTATTATAATCTCTTTTACACGCTAAAACATGGTTATACAAATATTAAATATTAAGAATTAAATATATTTTTTTTAAATTAACTTTTTTTCCTTCTCCAAACTTTAATTCTCTTATATATTTATAGTGAAATAATTATTGAAAGGAATTTTTATCAAATGTAACAACTAAATTTTCAGCATTGAATATATATTATAATATTCTAATATTTATATGAAATATTTTAAAAAATTTGTTTGTCACGTAAATAAACATTAATAAAAATTCATTTTAATAATTTTTTTAATACAAATACTTAAAATATTAAAAATTTGGACAAAAACAAAAATAGTTTTTTGTGAAAGTATATTAACCAGTAATATGTGTTAACCAAATATCAATCAAATATAATGTCACATACCGGTAGAGAAATCTGAATAACTTGTATATTGGTACACAATTTCAAGAGATAAGAAAAAAGCCAAGCTTCTCTCATATGGTTCAAATCCAGATCGATGCACAAGTTTGATAAATTCTTAAATATATTTCTTCTCAAAGACCCCTGAAAATAAATAAAATATTGAACACCTCAGTATGTAATTATTTATTACTCAAAACCAATTTACTTTCATCCAACAATCTTGAATAAATTTTCCTTCAAAAAGGGATTTATTTGGAAGAAACACTATCAATTCTACTCAAGGAACAAATTTTGTTCTATATGGAATCATTTCAAAGTATATACATGGTTTGCATGTCCAATTTGACATACAAGTAGTTCTAAATTGCAGACCTACAAGCTTAACAACTAGCAATTTGCAGCTTCAATTAAATCATATCAATTGTCGCAGCTCAACCAGATGAAGTAAAAGAACTACTTTGTAGCAAAGCTTCATCATCCAGTTTATGTTTATATCAAACCCTTATTCTTCTAATTTTGGAATGATTCATAACTTTTTGGGTTTTCAAAAAGAGAAATTTTGTTGTTTCTTTAATAACCCAATATGTTGCATATTTAAACACCCAATCTAACCAGTATTTAAAGGACATTGAGGAAGATCTTGATATGTAAAAATGATGTATGGTAACACAAAAGGCAGGAGAAATGTTGAAGGGAACTTACCACAAGACCACTGCAATGTGCAAGAACCTCATGTGTTTTCATAATAGACTTCCCATTTTCAACAGAGAGCATTTTGGCATACATTGAGTTGCTGTAAGAATGAAAGGTCTTGAGGTATGGAGAAGAAATGCTCACATTTTTCACTGCACAAATTACACTTTCAAGCAACAGAACCTCAAGGTTGTTGCAACAAAGTTGAATCTCATCCACACATAGGGCTTGGAGCTGCAAAACTCTAAGTGTTGATTTCACAATTATCAGTCTCTCAAAACCAGTGGACTCAAGCAAATTGAAATTTTCTAGCACCACACAATTTTTTAGAATCCCACTGAGGGTCCCATCATCCAAATATATCCTCTTCATGGTAAGCTTTTTGAGTTTATTGCATTCCTCAAAAGGGAGGCAAGAGTTAAGGGTGTAATTGATCAACTCAAGTGAACTCAAACATTCAAATACCCCATGCAGAAAACTAGGTAAAAAGGTATGTTCATCAGAAACAATTTTGTCTGTTAGTTCTTCGCAGTGAGGCATACTCTCTAGGCTCAGATCTTTCAACCCTTTCTTTGATTCAACCAGAATATGAACCCAACACTCTACATCCCCAAATGCAAGACTCTTCTCAAAATGCTTGATACGACAACTAGACATGGCACCTGAGTGTGTAGCAAGAATCATCATTATAACTAGAGAGTTACATCTAGAAACACTCTTGACCATTGGTGGAGCAATTGCACCAAAATCAGGGAATGTACGAGCCTTCCGAGACTGCAAAAGTTGTGTAAAGGGTTTCACCATGGTCTTCACATTTAACTCCATGTGTGAAATTTCTTTCCAAAGTCCTTCCCATCTCTTTGAAAGGACACTGCACCTCACAGCTTCATCAATGCTAAGCTTGGAGAGGATCATGATTTTGATCTCATTTGAAAGGTTTCCAATCAAATCTGGATTCTCCATCTTCACCTTTGTTATTCTTTGGCCTCCTGTGTTTGTTGTCACAGAAGAGGAGTTAGAGAAGGACATGATGATGGAGATGAGAGTGAGAGTGAAACCACAAAGTGACTCAGGTTTTAGTTTTATTGTAGATTTTGCTGGTTTTTCGTAAGAGGAATATATATTGAGAACCTGCTCTAATATATATAATCTATATAAAAAAAATATTTTAGTCATTTTATATAAAAGTTGAAATTTTAGAAAAAAAAATTGATTGTACAAATGTATTATTATTTTTTTCGAATCACTTGCAAGAATATGTAAATAAAAAAGTTACAAACTATAATTTTTTATACAACCATATTACAATTCATAATATTATTATTTTAATATTTTTTTATATTATTTAATTATAAATTTATTTTTTATTAAATCTATTATATCAACAATAAGAGAGTTATATATAATTCAAGAATCGTGAAATTATCATTTCCAGAATAAATCACTGTGTAGGCAATATATGCAATATAACACGATTTTTAATTTTTTATCTTTGGTTTAATTATTCATTTTCAATTTTCTGATTGTAGATATTGTTTTAATTTTTTTTCTATTTCTATGATCAACATTAAAAGAATTTAAATAATATATAATAATTAAGAATAAGATATATGATTTAAATATAAGGACTATAATGAGAATGTTTTTAATGTTAAGTCCAAATAAACAATTCAATTAATCTTATCCTTTAACAGTTTTTGAAACAGCAATTTTGTCCAAATATTAAATTTAACACACCTAATATTATAGTGAAAATAGAGAAATTATAATTAATGATTAATTGAATTGCTTACGTTAATAACACTTATTATATAACTTTTTAATTAACAGTTTTTGAAACAGCAATTTTGTCAAAATATTAAATTTAACACACCTAATATTATAGTGAAAATAGAGAAATTATAATTAATGATTATTTGAATTGCTTACGTTAATAACACTTATTATATAACTTTTTAATTAAATATTAATTATTACATTTTCTATATTAATTAAATATTATTTATAGTCAAAATATTTTATTGAACTAGTTAATATAATATAATATATATCTCAGAAAACAATAATTACAATTTTTTTTTTCAAAATATGTAGTTGAATTCAAAAAAACATTTAATTAATATTTATGGATATGAATTTAATAATAAAAGTTCATTTATGTTAGTAGTTTTTTTAAAAACTTAGTTATTAAAGTATATTTCATAAATAATAATAACTTCATTACTAATCATTTATAGTTACAAATATTTATAATATATTTTAAACTATAGTTAAGGATAAAAATTAAAAAAATACCAAACCGTTGATTTAGTAAATAATTTATTTTCCACATTAATTTTAAATTTTAATATATTATACTAAAACACAAATACACAAATTAATGTATATATATACATAAATATATAATATTTCAAATATACTATAATTATTATATATTTAAATTTTTTCTATTTTCAAATATTCTTTATAAAATTAATATCTAATTATAAGAAAAACTATATAAGTATCGTCGTTTTCCTGTATTCATCGTTTCTTCTTTCTTTTATTAGTTTCTTTTTTTCTCTTCGCCTATACATCCTTTTTTTTTTCTTAAAACTTTGTTCTTGTTATCTCTACGTTTTTTTTATATAACATTATATTCTACCATACAAGAGCTAACACAAGGACGAATTTCTCCTAATGAAATGTTAATTTAGAATACGTAAGTTTTTCTTCATTATTGATTAGATTTGATAAGAAAAGCCATCATCTCAAATAGTTCAGTTCCTAACTAAAATTTGTTTTTATTCAAATAATTACTTTGAAGGCAAGTAACTTTCACTAATCACTATAAGAAAATCATGAAATAGAAATCAATTTTGGAAACAAAAAATAATTAGTTGTTATAGTGAATAAATTAGAGACCATTTTAGAAACTAAAAATAATTTTGGTTTCTATTAGTTTATATTATTGTTAAATAGTTTCTAATTAGTATCTAATTAGCTACCAAGGTTTTAACTACCAATTATTTAGATTCTAAATTTGGTAGTTGATTAGACACCAATTTAGAAATCATTTACAATAATAGAAACTAATTTGGAAATCAAAAAAATTTTAGTTTCTAAAATGGTCTATAATTTAGTCACTATAGCAACTAATTATTTTTTGTTTCTAAAATTGGTTTCTATTTCATCATTTTCTTGTAGTGAATGGAAACTAGTATTTACATGTGTGTGAATTAACGTAAAAATACTTTTAGACAATAGTTTTTAAAGATCTTAGATGTCAATTTTAAAAGTGTACATATGAACAAGTCATTTATAGTTTTGACTTATAAACTAAGGTTTCATAGTCGTAGTTTATTATTAAGCCACTATAGGTGTCAGTTATTTTAGTAACAAACGCCTATTTCTTACATAATATAATATCTTAATATACTCAGAGAAGGGTATAAGCGACGGTTATTACAAGAACTGACGTCTATACCTTTTTGAGTCATACCCTTTTCTTGCATGGTCTCTCCCATAAACTTCGGTTGTAGTCAAAATCACACTCTATGGACCACTATAGGTGACGATTTTGTCCATTGCATAACGTAGTACGCACATTCATATCTTCCCGATTTTTTATTACAGTACAATTCAATATTAATTAAAATTTAATAATGATATTTTGACAAACAATGAAGAGAGTAAGACAGAAAATTCCCACTACAAGAAAATCGCTAGTTACATACAGTTTTTTACATACGGATCTGAATCCGTATGTAAAATGGACATTACATACGGATTTTACATACGGATTCTGATCCGTATATAACTCCAACATTACATACGGATTTTTTACATTCATCCGTATGTAATGTTAGTATTACATACGGATAATAATCCATGTAAGGGGAAAAAATTAAAATAAAATAAAATTACATACAGATAGAATCCGTATGTAACGATTTTTTTTTTTAAAAAAAAACTTACATACGAATATAATCTGTGTAACTATTTTTTAATTTTTTTTAAATTTACATACGGATTTTATCTATATGTAAATTTTTTTTAAAAAAAAAATTACATACGGATATTATCCATATATACGTTATTTAAAATTTAATTGAAAATAGAAATTCTTACATACGGATTTAATTCGTATGTAAGCTATTACAAATTTAGTTAATTAAAAATATAGAAATAAGGAGTTAACGTATTTTATGTTATTTTACTAAAATTAAAAAACAATAAAACTGAAAAAGAAAAAACAATAAAAAATATTGAAAATAGAAATAAAAATATAAGTGATCTTAACGTGTGTTACATCATAAATTAATTTAATTTTATATTTTATTTTGATTATTTAAAAGTTAATTAATTAATTACTTAAAGTAATTAAATATTTATTTAAATTATAATAATAAATTATATTCAATTAAAAATAATC
>Ga0123342_1009243_pt1 | contig 11909 bp, 9 predicted proteins | sample Turbeawhitnodule_FD_89960 | JGI IMG/M metagenome (GOLD analysis project Ga0123342, IMG submission 89960) | Root nodule microbial communities of legume samples collected from Mexico - Turtle bean Mexico white nodule | ecosystem: Host-associated > Plants > Roots > Nodule | place: Mexico: Nepantla... | reverse complement strand
TGGAAAATGGAAGTCTTCATGATGTTCTGCATGAGAAGTATCCACCACCACCTTTAGAGTGGAATGTCCGCTATAAGATTGCAGTTGGAATTGCACATGGACTTGAATATCTTCATCATGATTTTCATCCTTTCATAGTGCATAGAGACATTAAACCAAAGAATATACTTTTGGATTCTGACATGGAGCCTCATATTGCTGATTTTGGCATTGCAAGGCTTCTAAACCATTCCTCTTCATTGCAATCTTTCTCTTTTCCTGGTACAGTTGGGTACATTGCACCAGGTAATTTTCTAGTATTTTTGTTTATTATGTTTACATTAGTCTCTCTTTTAAATATGAATTCTTGTAGGGAATAACACATGTTTGTTTTGGTATGCATCAGAGAATGCTTATTCAGCAGTGATAAGTACAAAGTCTGATGTGTATAGTTATGGAGTGCTTTTGCTAGAACTGATAAGCAGAAAGAAGGTGCTAGATGATCCTTCATTTGTGGAAGGAACAGATCTTGTGGAGTGGGCCACATTTACCTGGGAAAAAACAAAAGACATTGATGGGATTGTTGACTCAAGGCTTGGAGAGGAACTTTTGGCTTCAAATTTGAAGGAAGAAGTTGAACAAATGCTTCTGATGGCATTGAGATGTACTAAGAAACATCCAAGTGAGAGACCAACAATGAGAGAAGTGGTTAAGGACATGACAGTTAGATGCAAAAAAGGTCCTGAAATGAAGAGTAGCCACATGTTGGCCTAGGACATTCACTGTATAAAAAAGAAAAATACTTAAATAGCTCATGAGCACACTTGCTTTATGTATTTATTCAATAATGATTTGTAATGTATAGAAAAAATTGTATGAATGAATTTTTTTAGTGGATTATTTATGTTTATAAATAGATTAAATTCCTTATAAAAAACCAAAAATTTATAGAAATAATTTGATTAGTTCAAATAATAGATTTAAATTTCATCTTGAAGAAGTAATTTTTACAGATTTATTGTCTTCTTAGTTTCTTTTTGTCAAAATGCCATTAGATTACAAAAACATAAAATGTGAATATAATTTTATTACAATCTATTATATTGGAACTAAAGATATATATACTATTTACCCTCTCAAAATTGATATGATATCTTTATGAAATAGATCAGTGTATTATTGGTAAAAGTTTTTTTTTCTTCTTTCAAAAACTCTGTTATTTTGTAGCTCTTAGAGTTTGGGACATGTAATTGGTCAAAGGAAATAAACTTTAATTTTTTTTTGTAAAGACTTTATGTCACTTTGCAGTTCCTTGAACATGGGAGACCAATATGAAAAATAGGTGGAATACACCTTAGATTAATAAAAGGGAACCTTAATCCCTTAATTACAATATAAACATCTTGCTTGCTGATGAACATATAGGCTAGTAATCGAACCTAGCAAGAGATAGAACCATTATGCAAATCCATATGAGCAAAAGTATACTAGTAGTATAAATAAGGGACAATTAGTACGGTTTATGATTACACATTTATTATCTCGTATTTTCTTTAAGTGATTGGCATGTTGAAGTGTATTTACATATTGTTAGAAATGTATGCTTAAATGAGAGGGGTGAATTGTTTATAAAAGATTTTCGCAAATATTGAAGGTAGATTGAAAGACAATGAAGAATCAATCAATTAGAAATCAATTAATCCAATTAGAAAACTGTTTTTAACTTGATTGCAGAAAATCAACCGGTTGTTTTTACAAAACAATCGGTTGTTTATATCAGCAGTGTTGAAAATCAAAGCAAAAGAAAATTTAAAGAGGGTAAGGATAGAGAGATTAACACATAATGTTTATACTGGTTCACTCTTTATCAAAAGCTACATCCAGTCCTCAACAACCACTGAGAATTCACTAAGTAATCAAAACCTTTATTACACACAACACACCAAAGTGGTGATCTTGAACCCTTCAAGAACACATACCACCTTTGGTAAATACAACACTGTTGTCAGAACAACCTCTGAAATTGCACAACACCAATTCACACAGGATTACAGTGATCAAGAAAGAAAAGAATAAAGTACATCTGGATACAATCAAAGATTAAAGCTCACTTAATACAACACAATCTTATTCCACTCTTAAGAATGATCCAAAGCATTTTGAATTCTTGGAAAACTGATTTGAATAATTTATGTTTGATGATTAACAACCAGGAGTGTAAAACAACTTATTTAAACTCCAAATAGTTGGTCAAAGCATTTAATTCCATAACCAAAAATAGTTTTAATAATTTAAAACAGATTAAAGTCACTTAACAAAATTCTGTTAAGGTTTTCAGAAAAATAATATGTTGAAAGGACGAATCAATCGATCAAATTTGTTTGACAACAAAGTCAAACAAAGTCAAGCTTTTTCAAAAACACTAAGTGTAAAACAACCAGTTGAATCGGAATTTCAACAGGTTGATTTTTTACTTCCTTTATAAAACATATCTTTTTCAAAAGGATTGAAATAAAAAAACCTTGGATCATCACACAGAGTAAATTAACAAATTCAAATACTCTAGACACACATCCACAACCAGTAACAAGGGTCTTCATGCATTCCACTTGGATTTGGAGACATCAAAACACCTTGTTCAACAATCTCCCCTTATTTGATGAAGACAAATATCTAGTTTACTTGTGTTGCCATTTTTGAATTTGATAGATCTTGCAAAACAGAAATTGTGCACATACAAGGCATATATAGCAACAGGATAATCCATGTTTGAAAAGCACCCAAGAACTAGTTTTCTGCAGAAGCTTTCAAGCAAAAAACCAAAAACAATGTATGAAAAACAGTGAATTGAGGTGCAGATCAGAGATATATCAGAGCAATAGCAACAACATAATAAACCATAGTTAAAGTAGAATGTACAACACCAGAACCACATCATTCTCCCCCTATTTGTCTTCACAAATAGAGTAAGAAAAGGGATGAAAACAAAATTTAAGAAAGAATTTAAGAATAAAAAATACCCAACTCATTTCTTAAGAAGAAAAACCCTTCCTTAGACAGTGGCTTAAAGAAGATATCTGCAAGTTGCTTTTCAATTTCAATAAACTGAATTTTACAATCCTCATTACTCACATGATCCCTTATTAAGTGGTGGTGGATCTCAATGTGCTTAGGCTTTGAATGCTGAATCTGATGTTTAGTGAGGTTGATATCACTTGTGTTATCACAAAGCAAAGACACATTGTTGACCTTTAACCCAAAATCCTCTAGCTATTGTTTGATCCAAAGGATTTAAGTACAATAGCTACCAACAACTATATACTCAGCTTCTACATTTGAGTTGGTTACACAAACTTGCTTCTTGCTATGCCAAGATATGAGACTTGGACCAAGAAGATGACAAGTGTCACTTGTGCTTTTTCTGTCCAGCTTGCACCCTGCAAAATCAGAATCAAAATAACCAACCAAATGTATAGGAGAGTGAGAGGGATACCATAAACCAACAGTGGTTGTGCCCTTAAGGTATTTCAGAATTCGTTTGGCAGCCTTAAAGTAAGATTCTTTTGGATTTGATTGAAATCTAGCACATAGGCAACCAACAAACATGATGTTTGGCTTTCTATCAGTGAGATAGAGCAAAGAACCAATCAATCCTTTGAATTTGGTTTGATCTACTATTGTTCCAGCCAAGTCAGCATCCATATAACAGCTTGTGGGCATTAGTGTGGATGCCTCTTTGCAGTTTTCCATCTCAAACTTCTTGAGAATCTCCTTGCAGTACTTGGTTTGGCTTTGGAAGATGTCATCCTTTGATTGCTTGACCTGCAACTCTAAGAAGAAGGATAACTCTCCCATCATAGATATTTCAAACTCCCCCTGCATAGCTGCCATAAATTCCTCACATAGACAATCATTAGTAGCACCAAATATGATATCATCAACATAAATTTGAACCAAGATAATGGCATATTTTGACTTTTTAATAAAAAGAGTCTTATCAATTTTTTCTCTCTCATAGCCATGAGACAAGAGAAAATTGCTAAGCCTATCATGCCACTGTTTTGGGGCTTGCTTGAGTCCATACAAGGCCTTTTTCAACTTTTACACATGATTAGGATGTTGTCCACAAAAAGATCTCTAGGAATCCTCCATTCTTTGGAAAGTTCATCCTGTTGCAGAATTTCAATCGGCTGTTTCGCAGAATCAATCAGTTGTTTTTTCTGGACAGGATTCCAGCTTCTGCAGAATGGTGTTCTAATCATCCTCTTCTGCATAATTCTTTATAGATTCGTGTTCTGTATGGTTAGTTTCATCATATGCATATTTAATGAGGGTATAACTTGGATAAGGATCCAAAGTAGGAAATTACACAACCAAAAGTATTCCAAACAAAACCCGAGCAACCACAAAGATGTCTCTTGACATTCAAAGAACCTTGCAAGACAATTGAAAATTGTAGGCACAAAGACTATCTTTACTCTTGATATTTTCCGTTTTAGCAGTCATTCTTCAAACCCAAAAGTGATTCTTGGCTACTAAGGATACCTACAAGAAAAGGTTAAGAAGCAAGATTTGGTCCCCTTATGAATTTGGGTCCAATGATGTTAGTAGGAACCTTAGAAACCTTAGGATACCATTTCAAAATACCTTTGGGAACAAAAACTTTCCTTACTCTGCAGAATCTAACAAAGTGGCCCCTTTTCATGCAGTAAAAGCACAAAACAACTGGTTGTTTCGACAATTCAATTGGTTGTTTTTTCAAAGAAGCTTGAAAATGGCTTTGAAACTGATCTCTTCTTGCTGTGTGGATTAAAACCCAATCTAACTTTGTCAAAGACACATTTTTTAGATGCAAGAACAGTTTCAAAGTTTGATTGTCCTTTTGTTTATCCACAATTTTTACACGGTAGTGGACTTTTTTTTTTCAAGTGATTCACAATTTTTATAAAAGCTAGAGTCACATTTGCAATAAGAGATTTTGTAAATCATTTCCAGATTTTCAAAATCATTTTTCAAAATTTTCAACTCTTCTTCCAATGTCTTGACTCTGTTTTCAAGCCAATTATTCATGCCTTTCAACCGGTTATTTAAAATGGCCAGCCTATTAGCTTTTTCATGAATGTCTTTAAAAGCATCAAGAAGTTAGCTATAATTTTCAAAGTTTATTGAGGTGTTGGAACTTACACTGCTTGTTTCAGATTCTCCCTTTGCCATCAAGCACAAATTTGCCTCTTCATCTCCATTTGATGATGAGCTAGGGAAGAAACATCATTGTCTTGCCAAACAATGTAGGCTCTTTTAGCTTTGCCCTTATTCTCAAGTTTCTTGCTTTCATTTATGTGGCAATCAACTTTGATATGCCCTTGCTTACCACATCCAAAACATGTATAATTGTTAGAATTAAAATCATTGAGATCTTACTGTTATACCTATTTGAAGACTGGTTCTTGTTTCTATTCTTCTTCAAAAACTTGTTGAATTTTATGGTGAGCAAGTTAAGAGTTTCTCCATCACTGCCCTCACTTGATTCTTGACCACCTTTATGACCAACAACTTTCAAAGCAATGCTCCTCACATGTTTCTCTTCATGTTCTTGATCATTCAGAATGTTCATCTCGAGTTCGTGTTCCCTAAGCTTACCAAACAAGGAGGCTATAGTCAAGGTTCTCAAATCCTTTGGATTCAGAGATAGTAGTGACTTTGGGCTGCCAAGATCTGCCCAAGCATTTGAGTAACTTGATGTTAAGTTCCTCTCTTTCGAAGATTTTTCCAAGACTGATGAGATGGTTTACAATATGAGTGAATCTCTTTTGTACATTAGCAATGGTCTCCCCTTTCGGCATTATGAACATCTCATACTCCTGAATTAGAGCATGTTTTCTTGCTCTCTTGACATCAGTGATTCCTTCATGTGTAACTTCAAGAATATCCCACATCTCTTTTGCTGAAGCACATTGTGAGACCCTGAAAAACTCATCAAAATTTACAATGGCATCCCATATTCCTCTATCAATTGATTCCACAAAGATTTTCATTATGAAATTCCAGAACTGATAATTCAGACCACAAAACATAAGTGACCTGTTTATTGAAGCACCCTCCCCAAAGGGTGGTTTTTCAACCAATAAAAAGGTTTTAAGGATAAAAACTTGAATGACTTTCAAGAACTCGGCTCCTGATGCCAATTGTTAGAAATGCAGGCCTTAAACAAGAGGGGGGGTGAATTGTTTATGAAAGATTTTCGCAAATATTGAAGGTAGATTGAAAGACAATGAAGAATCAATCAATTAGAAATCAATTCAGACTATTAGAAAACTCTTTTTAACTTGATTGCAGAATATCAACCGGTTGTGTCTACCAAAAAATCGATTGTTTATATCAATAGTGTTGAAAATTAAAGCAAAAGAAAATTTAAAAAGTGTAAGGATAGAGAAATTAACACAAAATGTTTATACTGGTTCACTCTTTACCAAGAGCTACATCCAGTCCTTAGCAACCACTGAGAATTCACTAAGTAATCAAAACCTTGATTACACACAACACACCAAAGTGGTGATCTTGAACCCTTCAAGAACACACACCACCTTTGGCAATACAACATTGTTGTCAGAACAACCTTTGAAATTGCACAACACCAATTCACACAAAATTACAGTGATCAAGAAAGAAAAGAATAGAGTACATATGGATACAATCAAATATTAAAGCTCACTTAATACAACACAATCCTATTCCACTCTTAAGAATGATCCAAAGCACTTTGAATTCTTCGAAAACTGATTTGAATAATTTCTCTTTGATGATTAACAACCAGGAGCGTAAAAGAACTTATTATACTCAAAACAATTGCTCAAAGCATTTCATTCCATAACAAAAAATAATTTTAATAATTTGAAACAGATTAAAGTCACTTAACAAAATTCTGTTAAAGTTTTCAGAAAAACAATCGGTTGAAAACACGAATCAATCGATTGAATTTGTTTGATAGAAAACTCAAATGAAGTCAACAGTTTGACTCGAAAACATATATTTTTCACTAGTTGAATAGAAATTTCAACAATTTGATTTTAACTTCCTTTAGAAAACATATATATTTTTTAAAAGGATTGAAATCAAACAACCTTGGATCATCACACAAAGTGAATTAACAAATTCAAATACTCTACACACACACAACCAACAACAAGGGTCTTCATGCATTGCACTTGGATTTTGGAGACATCAAAGCACTTTGTTCAACACATATATCTCCCGATGAATTGACAGAAAAAGGAGAGAATACTTGGTGGTCTAGAAGGAGGAAAACATTGTTGAAGTTGGTGCTGAATTATTCAAGTGTTATTTGATCAATCCAATCTCTCCTTGAAGAGTTATTGACTATTGAAAATTTAGATGTGTCTAGTGTTTGTTTTTAATTATTATTTGTATGTAAGCTTCTTTTTGGTTAGTTTGATCTTTAATTACTCACAAGAAATAAAGTTGTTTCAAATATTTTTAAACTTATCCTAGTGACATTATAATTTTAATTTATTAAAAATGTTATTATTTGAAGTTTGAAATGGTATTGGAGGATATTTTAATCGATTATATTATCGATTTAATAATTATACTTACTTAGAACTATGAGTAGTTTGAAAGTTTGTTTTAATATATTAAAGCACGTTTTTAATAGATTAAAATTGTTTTGTGCTTTCAAAATGATTTAACCATTCTATATTAACATATTAAAATAGTGATTTAATTGATTAGAAGTCATTTGATCATTTGGAAGATGAGGCTGCAATCATATTATGCCAATTGGACTTATTTTTCTCTTTCAATTTTTGATATCATGCTTCATTTAATTGTCCATCTACTTAGAGAGGAAAGTGTTGGGTATGAAGGCAGGATCAATTAGGTTGGGTTGACTAAACACCATGTTTAGTGAGTGGGCTTAATCATTGTGTCCCCTTTATAATTTATATTTAAAGAGATCATTGTACTTGTAATTGGTGTGCAACAGGAAAGAATGAAAACCTAATAGTTGCCTGTGTGGATGTAGGTTGCAGTTGGCGACCGAACCACGTTAAATCCTGTGTTGTTTATTTTCTGCAGTTGATTCGTGATTATGTGTGTTGCTTCCGCGTGCGTTTTTCCCATCAAGTGGTATCAAGAGTTTGGTTTGTTTACACACTAGAGTTCCGATCAGAAGAAATTAATCGACGAAACATGAAAATTGCGGCTGTAGGGACGACATCGGCATTCCAAAGCTAGGGTTTCGCATGGGCGGCAACAACGTCCCAAAGCTAGGGTTGCGTGTGCATTCTGCAGGTGTTCTAGTCTATGACGACACATAGTGTAGTGCGACGACAATGACTAGCGATGATGGTGGTGCGAAGTGCGCCAGTGCGGTGCGAAGCGCGAACAATGGCAGTGCGCGTCCTGGCAGTTGCGGTCCAGTGCGGCAAAACGCCAGTGCAGTGGGGACTGCGATCAGGTCTGTTGGTTAGTGATTTTGGGTGGTGCAATTTTTGTGTTCTCGATTTAAAAAAAAATTGTCAAGATCTGAAATTAGTTGTATTGAGTATCTCGACTAGTCGTTTGAGATGGCAGAAGACAGGAAGTTCCAAATTGAAAAATTCGATGACACAAATTTCAGTTGGTGGAAAATGCAAATTGAGGGTTTGCTAGTTCAGTTACTAAGCACATCAATAAAATGAATTTGATGTTAGCCAGACTTACGTCAGTGGGCATTAAGTTCGATGATGAAGTTCAAGCTTTACTATTGATATCGTCATTACCTGACAGTTGGTCCAGAACGGTTACAACACTTACCAATTCAACGGGACCCGATGGATTCACTTTTGAGAAGATTCGTGATCTCATTCTTGGCGAGGACGTCGGAAGAAGGAGTTTTGGGAAATTATCTAGTGAATCACTAAATGTCATCAAAGGTAAGAAATATAAGAGGTAGTGGGAGCAAGATCAGAAGAAGGAGTCAGTCAAAGACTCAGGATTGCTCAAGTGTAACATGTTGGAACTGCAAGGAGGTGGGGCACTTCAGGAATCAATGCCCAAATGATAAACAAGTCAACATTGCAGAAGACTCCTCGGACGAGGACCTCTTAGTCTGTTGCGCGGATAACAATGTGGATTTCTGGGTCATGGATTCTGGTGCTTCATTTCATGTTACCCAAAATAGTGAAACATTGCATAATCTAGTTATTGGAGACTTTGGAAAAGTAAGACTAGCAGACAACAAAACTCTTGATGTTATGGGCATGGGTGACATAGTGTTGAAGACTCCAGTTGGTTTATGAACTTTGAAGGATGTCAGAGTTGTTCCAAGCTTAACAAAAAGTGTGATTTATGTTAGGCAGTTGGACGAATAGGGGCATAATATGAAGTTCGGAAATCAGCAGTGGAAGGTCGTCAAGGGAAATCTTATCATGGCACGCGAAAGAAAGAAATGTTTACTGTATATGGTCGGATTACCGTCTGAGGGAGTGATCGTCCCAGTTCTAAAGATAAACAAAATCCGGTTCATAGAATCTCGTGGGCAGAAGAGGGTTGTCGTTACAAGAGAGAAACCCAGAGCCACATGTCAGATTCAGGATGAACGAGCATGGAAAGGTTCAGGTAGACCAGTCAAAGGTACTTATAGCAGTGGGAGCACGGGTTGTGCTTCAGCTAAGGTTCCTAGATGACAGTGGGTTAGGAGAACCAGTATTCCAGCTGTTGAAACATCTCCAGAAAATTTCTTGTTGAGTATGGAGTATGTTTGTTCTTAGGCTATTCCAGGATCTCGCAGTTCCTGTAAGTGGGAGCCGGTATGAACAGAGAACGGGTAAGTGAGTGACGTGTTGAAACTCATGGGAGTTTTAACGAAGTCTTCAAAATTATTATGAAGGTTGGTGGCAACTAGAGGTGGAACATTGAGTTCCGTCGACATATCACAAAAGTACATGTACATAGTTGAAGCGCAAGTAAACATTGTTCTGTGGCTTCAAGGGGAGATTGTTGGGTATGAAGTCAGGACCAATTGGGTTGGGTTGACTAGACACCATGTTTAGTGAGTGAGCTTAATCATTGTGTCCCCTTTATAATTTATATTTAAAGAGATCATTGTACTTGTAATTGGTGTGCAACAGTACAAAATGAAAACCTAATAGTTGCCCGTGTGGATGTAGGTTGCAGTTGGCAACCGAACCACGTTAAATCTTGTGTTATTTATTTTCTACAGTTGATTCGTGAGTATGTGTGTTGCTTCCGCGTGCGTTTTTCCATCAGTAAGGTTGTGTAACTCTGTTTATTTAAGATGAATGTATCAAATTGAACGATAGTTTGAAGATTTTGAATGGCATACAAATAATTCTTATCGACCTAACACTACAAGAAAAATGCGAATTATATACGGATCAAAATCCGTATGTAAAATTAACATTACATACGGAAAAAATCTGTATGTAATTACACACGGAAATTTGGCACCAAAAAATAAAATTTCCATTGTATAGGATTCAAAACCAAGTTCCTTCAATAACCAAAAAAAGTTTAACCACTGCACCAAGCAAATTCTTTAGTATTATTATGATTTTTATTATACTTATTATTATTATTAACAATATTAATAATATTAATACAATATTAACAATATTACCAATATTAAAAATATTAACAATATTAAAAATATTAACAATATTAAAAATATTAATATTAATATTAACAATATTAATATTAATATTAACAATATGAATATAATATTAATAATATGAATATAATATTTATAATATTAATATAATATTAATAATAATATTAATAATATTAATAATATAAATATAATATTAATAAATATTAATAATATGAATATAATTTATTTTTTTATTATTATTATTATTAATTATATTAATATGCATAAATTATATTAATAATAATAAATATAATAAAAATGATAATATGATTAAAGAACTTGTCGGATTTAGTGATAGAAATTGAATGTAGCTCATATGTTTAAGTGAACCAATATACCAATATTTATTTTTTTAAAGAAATTAAATTTCTTTATTTAAAAATTGGTTTCTAAGTAAAAATTTATATAAATAGTTTGATTAGTATAAATTATAGATTTTAAATTTCATTTAGAAGAAGTTATGATTAAATTATTTCGTTTTTTTTTGTTACACGTGTTTATTCTCTTCTTACTTTCTTTTTGTCAAGATGCCATAATTTTTAAAAAAAAATACAAAATGTGAATAAACTATTAACTTAAAAGCATATAAGGGCTGAGTATATATTTTTTGCTTTTCATTTATTACAGCCAATTATATTAGAACTAAAGACATATATATTATTTAACCTCTCAATTTATATGATATCTCTATCACTACAAGAAAAATCATGAAATAGAAACCAATTTTAGAGATAAAAATAATTAGTTCTTATAGTGATTAAATTAGTCATTCTAGAGATTAAAATATTTTTTGGTTTTTAAATTAGTTTCCATTATTGTTAAATAATTTATAAATTGGTATCCAATTAGCTACCAAGATTTTAACTACCAATTATTTAGATTCTAAATTTGGTAGCAAAAATTTTGGTAGTTAATTAAAACCATTTAACAATAATAGAAACTAATTTAGAAACTAAAAGTTTTTTTAATTTTTAAAATGATATCTAATTATAGCAACTAATTATTTTTTTTCTCTAAAATTAATTTTTATTTCATGATTTTATTGTAGTATATTAAATAGGTTAAAGAATTTATTTTCTTCTTTCAAAAAAATCTACGTTATTTTGTAGCTATTAGAGTTTGGAACATGTTATTGCTAAAAGGAATAAACTTTAATTTTTTGGTACTATCTCCAAGACCTAGTCAACAATAGGACCACATCATGCAAACCCATGTGGGTAAAAGTCTACCAGTAACTATAAAATATGAATTATTATTACAC
>Ga0123342_1009242_pt1 | contig 11910 bp, 8 predicted proteins | sample Turbeawhitnodule_FD_89960 | JGI IMG/M metagenome (GOLD analysis project Ga0123342, IMG submission 89960) | Root nodule microbial communities of legume samples collected from Mexico - Turtle bean Mexico white nodule | ecosystem: Host-associated > Plants > Roots > Nodule | place: Mexico: Nepantla... | reverse complement strand
AATGCTTAAAGGAGAATCTATTGCTGAAGTGCAAAAGAGGTTCACTCACATCATCAACCATCTAATGAGCCTTGGGAAAACCTTTGATAAAGAAGAACTAAACATCAAGATTCTCAAGTGCCTTAATAGATCTTGGCAACCTAAGGTGACAACAATTTCTGAATCAAAAGATTTGACATCCTTGACAATGGCTTCATTGTTTGGTAAGCTTAAAGAACATGAGTTAGAAATGAATAAACTCAATGTTCAAGAAAGTGAAGACAAGCATGTGAGAAGCATTGCCTTGAAAGCTGCCAAGCATAAAAGCAAACAAGATTCAAGTGATGAAAGTAAAGAATAAAACCTCAGCTTGCTGTCCAAAAAGTTTAGTAGATTCTTGAAGAGAAAACGCAACAAAGAAGTCAACAAAGAAAGGTATGGCAACAAGAAAACTAGTGATTTCAATTCTAACGATTATACTTGCTTTGGTTGTGGTGAACAAGGGAATATAAAAGCTGATTGCCCAAATAAAGAAAGCAATGAAAATAAATCAAGCTACAAGGAGAAAAAGGGAAAATAAAAAAGAGCATCTATTGCTTGGGATGAAAATGAAGTTTCCTCATCAAGCTCCTCATCAAATGAAGATGAAAAAGCAAACATATGCTTAATTGTAGAAGGAGATGATGATTCATGCAAATCAAGCAATGTAAGTTCATGTGCTTCCTTAAGTGCTAAAAATTACAGTAAATTGCTTCAAGCCTATCAAGAAACTCATGAAGAAGCTAACCGATTGGTTCTCTCAAACAACCGATTGAAAGGGCTAAACAACTGGCTTGAAAAGAGGGTTAAGACACTTGAAGAAGAGCTGGAAAAATCAAAAATTGATTTTGAAAAACTTGAAAAGCATTGCAAAAACTCTTCTCATGTTTGTTTGTGAAAATTGTGAAAATCTTGAAAAGAAAGTTCATTATCTTGTTAGAACTGTGGATAAGCTTTAAAAGGGAAAATCCAAATTTGAGAATGTATTGGTATCTCAAAATTGTGTTTTTGGAAGAGCTGGATTAGGTTTTAATCCACAGAACAAGCAAGATAAATTTTCAAAGAATTTTTCAAAAATTCCAGTAAAACAACCGATTGTTAAGTCGAAACAACCGATTGTTACATGCTTTTGTTGCATGAAAAAAGGCCATTCAGTCAGATTCTATAAAAATAAAGAAATATTCTGTTCCCAGAGGTTTCATGAAATGGATTCTCAAAGGTTGTGAGGTTTCAAATGATAAAAATAAATCAAATGGACCCACATTTGTAAGGGACCAAATCTTGTTGCTTGAATTCATTTTAATGCAGGGATACTAGAAGAAACATGAGACCTTCAGTCATCTGATCATATTCTTGGAAGAAAAGGATTAAAACTAGAACTGAATTAAAGGAGTGTACCAATCCAAGCCTTTTCAAAAGTCAAAAGAAGCTTCTTGATCATAAACAATGACTCATTGAAGGGACTTCATAAAAGGATAAAACCTTCCTTATCTTTGCCTTTGTTATTAATTATTGATTCATGCTTAATTTTGTTTTTCAAAATAAGCAATTACATCTGTTTTGAACCTTTCTCAGTCTATGCTTTAAAATCACAATTTGTCAACATGTTGCAGAAAAACAACCGATTGTTTCCTCGAAACAACAGATTGTTTCTTCTCTGACAACACTGTGAAGAACTGAATTAATTTCTCTATACTTTCTGTCTGTTGCAGATCTCAATAATGAAAGGATCTTGAGTCAATAAAGCAGTCTTGAAAGCTTGATTTGGTTCTGGAGGAAGTTACAAGATGTCATAAAGGAATATATTCCATATCTTGGAAATTCAAGAGCCTTTATGTCTAGTCAAAGATCACATGTGCTGACCATGTGTTTTTATGCTCTTTTCTGACGTTCTCTATGTAGTGCTTGGACCAGTCTCTTGTCTTGAAGACTGAAATCCACAATCACCAAAGGATCAAAGAAAGTCTCTGATTTGCTATACAATCTGTTGCAGCTATTTTCTTTAAGAAAAAGAACCAATTGAGCCATCTCTTGCAACATCTCTTTCTCTCCTTGTGTGTGCCTTTGTCTTTTTTCTGCTATCATGGAGTCCACTCCACCTACATCCAAGAGGATCAAAACAAGGGCTGTAAGGTCAGAAGGAAGGCTTGAGGGCTGGTTTTCAGGGGATAATGAACTTATTGAGAGGTATCGCTTTGAGACATGTACAAAAGTGATCAACAATCCAAAAGTTGTTTCCTTTGATTGGTTGAAAAGCCAAAAGCTGGACAATGTGAGAAGGCTTCTCAAGGATCAGTTGTTGAAAAGATTCTTGGAGATGAAGGGAAACATTTATCCAGATTTAATTTGGGTATTCTACACAAACTTAAAGTTTGAAGAAAACAATCTTGTTTCACATGTTAAAGGTGTAGACATGGAGATTACCCATGATGTATGAGCTGCTGTAACTGGGTTGAAATATGCTGGTCTTAGAATCAATAAAGGAAATCTTGGTGTTGTGGAAGATTTCAGCAAGATTCAATACTACAAAAGCTATTTGAAGAATCCAGAAGCTCAAGTAAGAACTTGTTCTGTTGGAGGATTGAAGTTAGATGAAAGGGTGTTGGCTCTCATTGTCACTTGGATTCTAACTCCAAGGGAGAGCAACCATTCTGTTTTAGCAGAAGAAGATCTTGTCTATATCTACTGCATCATGAAGAAAATCAAGATCAACTGGATTCATATCATCAAAGAACATATGCAAAAGTCCATGAGGTTAAGTGACTACCATTATCCCTATGCTGTTTTAATCTCTAAATTTCTGCTATATTTTGAAGTGAATCTTGAAGATGGAACCTCTGAGTTGGTAAAATCAACACAAGAAGTGAACAATGGTTCATTAAGCAAAATGGGATTCACCAAGATAAATGGAAGACGGGTGAGCAAAGATGGTGATCATGGTGGTTCCTTAAGAGATGCAGTTGCTGATTTTGATGAAGAATATCAAGCTGCTGATATGGATATCCACAATAAAGAACAACCTGCATCTAACTTTGATGCTGGAACAAGTGCAGGACATCAAGGGGATGAGATTCCCTCAATGTCTTCTTTTGAAAGATACATGGTGGATAGACTTGATGGTTTTGCTAAAAATCAAAGAAATCTCCATGATCTTTGTGTGATAAGTTTCCAGAGCATTGACAATAGATTTTAGAGCATGGACACTCGCTTCAGACCCTGGATGAACAGATTGAAGCTGTTCAGAACCAGATCTTTGAGCTGCAATATGGCAAGGATGACTGAAGAAAAACAACCGGTTGAATGCTCGAAACAATCGACTGTTTTTGCTTTGTAACAGTTTTATTGCTATTTCTTTTAAATTATGTTTTATCTGGAACAATTTCTGTTTTTATCTCTTCTTATAGTCTATTTGTGAAGACAAATAGGGGGAGAATTTTATGCTGTGTTGTCTTAAAATTTGCAAACTCTATCTGTTTTGTTTAAATGATTGTTATTTCTGCTGCTGCTGCTGATGCTGTATGGTTTGCCTTTTTGGCTGATTTTCTCACTTGTAATGGTTAAGCAGAACACAAGCTATGTGCTTTTCTAATCTGCTGCCATAGATGTTGCATATTGCTTAAATTTTATTGTGCAGGAACTGCTTCAGATTCAAACAAGTCCAACACAAGCAACCAGGGATTTGTCTTCATCAAATAGGAGGAGGTTGTTGAATCAAGTGTAATCAAAGGCTTTGAAGAATCCAAATCCTAGTGTTTGACGGAAGGAAGTTGCTGCTGTGTTTAGGATAGGATCTTGGTAGTTTATCTATGTAATCCACTCTTTGTTGAATCTAAAGCTAAAGTGTTTTCAAATCTTTTAAGATTAAAGTGTTTTTCAAACTAAGTGAAAAACAACCTGTTGTTTTGGCGAAACAACCGATTGTTTTACTCTTAGGTGTTTTTGAAAAGGTTGAAAACTGTTTTGGTTGGTTGACTTGCTGTCAAACCAAAAAAATCGACTGTTTCGTGCTTTCAATCGATTGTTTGTTTGAAAATCCTAACAGAATCTGTTTTATTAGTTAAGTGTGTTTTAAATGATTTTCAAATTGAATGTGCTCTTGTTTTAAATGCTTTGACCAATCTTTGAAAGCTATAAATAGTTTGTTTATGTTTTGTAACAAACAAGAAAAGACTAGTATGCATTAGGTAAATTTGATTGGTACATAAGGCAGCGAGTAACGTTAAGAATATGTTGATGCTTTCTTTTCACAGTAGAATTTTGTTGTGGAGTTTTGTTACAAGAACTGTGATGTATAATACCATTTTTATCATAGAAATCATCCCAACAAAATTCTTTGCCATTATCCATTCTAATGGTTTTAATATTTTTTATCAAACTGATTCTTAATGTGAGCAACAAAATGTTGCAAAAGATCTCTAGTTTCACTCTTTTTTTTTTTCATAAGATGAACCCACATATGTCTACTAAAGTCATTTACAATGGTTAAGAAGTACCTATGACCTTGAATGGAAGAAATACCAAGAGGACCCCATATATCTGTGTGAATCAGATAAAAAACAGATTTACTGAAAATTTTACTAAGCTGGAAAGGCAATTTATGTCGCTTTGCAAGATGACAAGGGGAGAAAACATTTTCATGATGAAAATGTATATCGTTATGGATTCTGGTTAAATGTTCTAAGACGTTATTCGAAGGATGGCCCATCCTACAACGCCATACATCAAGATTTTCAGCAGTTTTAAAAACAACTTCATTAAGCATGGAGTAAACAAGGTTATCTTTCTTATCTGCATGCATGTGATAAAGCCCATCCTTGATTTCAACTTGACCAATTGTCTTCAAGGTAAGCTTATCCTGAATCTAACAAACATCATGGGTAAAAACAATTTGACACTTCAAAGATTTCATTAGTCTTTGCACAAATATTATGTTTAACATGAAATCGAGTATATACAAAAAATCATGTAGAATAATATCTTTGGTTAAAAAGACAGTTCCAACAAAAATAACAGTGACATTTTGATTGTTAGGGAGCTTAACCCTTACTGGTTTTATTTTGTAGTAATTTATGAAAGCAAAGATGGAACAAGCCATATGATTTGTGGCTCCAGTTTCAAGAATCCAGTAATTCATACCTTTTTTACCTATGTTGTTGTTTTCTATCGAGGAGTTTATTATGGTGTTATTAACAACCTTTTCTTTTCCTTTTGAATTCTGAATCATATTTAGAAGATGTTGAAGTTGTTATGGATTGATAGCCTTAAAGTTCTGCTCATTGAAAGTGTAATTGGAAGTGTGTTTTCCTTTCTCGCTCTCACAGTCTTCATCCTTTCAGTAGTGCTTGCATTGTAGTTGACCCTATGCTTCATCTAGGGTGGGAACCCATGTTTCGAGTAGCACTCTTCAGCAGTGTGGTTAATTTTGTGACAAAATGAATATAGCTTTCCATAGCTTTTTACTCTTCCTCTTCCGTAGTTGCAACAACCTTGCCCATGATTACTAGTTTTACTAGTTCTTTCATACTTCTGATCAGTGCTATTGGCTAAAATCTTTGTATCCAGTCCTATACTTTCATTCAAGTGCCTTTCTTGTTGTAGGACAAAAGAGAAAACTTTGTTAATACCTGGCAAAGGTTCTGTTAATAAGATATGTGTCTTGACAACATTTTAAGCCTCTCTCAAACCTTTCAAGAAACTCATAACACACTCTGAATCTCTATAACTTGACATGATCTTCATCATCTCACAGGTACATTTCACTTTACAAGAACAATTTGGTAATGGCCGTAAAGAATTTGATTCTTCCCACAAAGTTTTGAAGCCAGTATAATATTATGTGATGCTTCTTTCTCCCTGCTTAATAGAATTTGTTTCTTGCAAAAGACCAGACACTCTGAAATGATTGCTTTTCGAGAATCTCTCCTTTAGATCTTCCCACAATTCCTTCGCATTGTCAATATAGAGTATGCTCAGTGCAATTTGTGTTGAGATGCTATGCGTGATCCATGAGATAACCATAACATTGCATCTCTCCCATGCTTCATATTGACTTTCACCGCATGATGGCTCATGAATATCTCTGTTCACAAACTTGAACTTATTTTTCGAAAGAAGAGCACGTTTCACCGCCCTACTCCATGAGTGGTAATTCGATCCATCTAATTGTGGAGTTACAAGAACCATACTTGGATTTTCCCCAGGGTGAAGGTAATACACACTGGTTGGATTTTGTTGATCATTATGCTATGAGGGTTTTCATTCGGTTTTTTCTTCAGCCATAAGCTACAAAACAAAGGGTGCAAGAAAAACAAAAAAGAGAAGCAAGAAAAAGGAAGAAGGGAGAAAAGAGAAGAATTGATGTGAGTTGATTTTAGGATTGCACATTTATGGGTTGCACTTTTGTTTATGATTTTTGGATTAACAATTATGGTGAGAAACCCAAAGAAGATTCCCACTTGACACGAACATAACCAAGTGGTTAAGTAAGTGTGAAGGTTCACTTCTAGAGAGCAAAGAGAAAAACACAAATATAGAGTGATGATGATGAGGTGCAGAATTGAAGAACAAAAAGAAACAAATATAATAGATGACCGAATTGTAAAAAGAAGAAAAATATAAAATGGAATGGAAACAAAAACAAAAAAGATTAAGAGATTAAGAGATGCTTTTGGAAAAAGAAGGGATGTCATGCCACTTGGAGAAGGAGGCACTCCAAGATGAGTGGTGAAAGAGCCGACACTTGAAGTGTTCACACACTCAAGGTAAGACCCACTGTGAGAACTCTCAAGTCTCACAAAAACACCCCTACAAAGTTTCTTTACTATCTTCAAATTCAATGTGTAAAATACATGAGGCAAGACACCCTTTATATAGGAGAGGGTGACTTGGAGAGCAAGATATAAGGGTAGGGGTGTCATTTGTGAGAAACCTTCTAGAAGGTAGGTCAAAGAAACCCTAAACCTAGGTGCACATGCCATGAAAGGTGGGCTTGACACAAGCCTAAATTAATAAGCACACCCTACTTTATTTTTTTCTTCTATTTGGACACCTCCAAAGTGAGTCCAATTTATTTACAAACATTTGTCTTGTAAGAAGACTAGAAAAAAGAACATCTGATGCTCTAGCCTATGCTGAATTCTTCTTCTGTTGAGGTCCTTCCGATATTTGGTGTGGTCTTCTCTTGTATGCTGAGATGATTGATCAAAGTGTGAAGTGTTTGTCGTGTCCTTAATCATCTTCTTGGCTAATTGGGTTGTATCAAGAATGACAGTGCAGTAGAGCAGGTTTAAACCCGCTCTGATACCATCTTGAACTTCTTCTGCATATTACTATTAATTGGGGGTAGGAAAAGATGTAAACCGAAAAAAAACTAAAAGAAGAAAGAAGAAGAAAGTGGAAGAAATATATGATTCGGGTAAAAAATCATGTTGCTATTGTATATTTAAAGCAAAAAATATGGAGTTGGGCTTAACCCAAGATACAACCTAAAGGCCAAAACACAAAATCCTTACTTCTTTATTTCCTACTATTCTCACCCTAGAATATTTGGACTTAATAGTTTTGATTAAATTTTTTACTAGTTGCCCCTATTTTTATAATGAAAACAAATTATTAATTTCTAACATCTACAACAAAAGTATTATTTTTTTTATATACATTTATTTACTTAATACTATTTAAGATTCTCCTTATTTATGCATTATTCTATGACCTTAATGAGCTATAATGTGCATTAGGTTTTCCTTGTCAATAAGCTTGATACATGTGTTGTTTTGGGACACTTTTTTGGTCCTAATATCTCACGCGATTCTGTTAAATAGTTAATGAAGTTTTGGTGGCTTTTTCAAGAGAACAAGTTAAGGTGCGAGACTACACTAAGTTGATAATGACTTTTTGGCATGTGCAACTTAACATTGAGAAAAGTTATAAGTTATTTGTGAGAACAACACAATAATCTTCTTTTGCTCAACATAATTTGTTTTGATTTTCGAATATATTACAAAATTAGACACTTGTTCGGTGAGTGGTTTCTTCTACTCAATCATTTTCTCTTTTCGATTGTTTAAGTGACATGGGAGAAGAAATATTATTCTTGGCTAGTATGTACCAAACCCCTAGAGTGATTGTCTTAAGAGAAATTGTTTCTCTATATTAATCATGTTGATATATTAGACTTGGCTCTTTGTTAGGTTGGAAAATAATTTCTATGCATACCTTTCTTGTTGGTTAAGTTTACTCTTTTCCCTTGATACTATGATATAATATTAAACATTGATCTTGAAAATTGATGAATATTGAGTTTTAACCAAATTGATTATATTTTATAAGAAAGGAAATTGTTTTAGCTCCATAGGTTCAAATCCCCCAACTGGTATAAATTTTGGAGATTCATGTTTTAATATTTTAGGTCCTAAGGTTTGAATCCCCAAGGGTATAAATATTGAGGATTTATATTTTAATATTGTTGTTTCTAAATTGTTTTAAGTAAGAAAATAAGAATTTTTTTTATCTAAAAAGCTTTTCAAAACTTGTTTTCATAAAACTCACATTCTAAGATTAACTACAAATAAATATAATGTAATTTAAGGAGGCAAAAGTTAAGAAGGATTTGAATAGTATTTATACTGATTTATCTATTAACGAATACTACATCTAATTCTAAATCAATCAATTGAGTTTCAATAGGAAGAATACTACTATAAGAGACAAATTAGTATTATTTAGACCACAACCACTCTTTGGTAAACTAAATATTATTAGAATTGCATTCACTCTTGTTAAGACTGAGTATTATTTGAACCACAACCACTTTTGGATAAGACGAATGTTCTTTGGAAAATAGTCACTCCTTGCTAAACAAACAAAGTTTTCATGAGAGTCTGATAAAAAAGATCATAAGAGTTTTCTTAGAGGAGAGTTTAGTGACGTATGTATATTATAATCACTCTACAAGTTTGCTACTTGACCACAAATAGTGTTCTCATGCCAATCTAGTCATTTAGAACTTCTAAGTAGAGATGTCTTATTCTTAATTGAACACATGTTCCATGAGTATAAAAGAACCTTTATATTATTAAGAATCTTCAACACCTATAACCACTTAATAAGAGAAACTTGATGATCATATTATGAATATTATTATTTTTATTATGATTATGATTGTTATTATTTTTATTATTATTATGATTATGATTATTATTAATAGTAATAGTAATATTATTAATAGTAATAATAATATTAATAATGTTACTACTAATAATATTATTAATAATTAATAATGTTAATAATAATAATATTAAAAATATTAATAACAATATTAATAATAATTAATAATGTTAATAATAATATTAATAATAATAATAATAATTAATAATGTTAATAATAATAATAATATGAATAATAGTATTAAGGGTTATATATGTTTTTGGTCCCTAGTCTAAACTTTATACTTACTGGATACTTGTAGTAAGGAAATTATTTGAATGAGTTCTTACTAGTGTTTTTTTTATGTAATAAACGAATTTTCAACGTGGACTATATTTTAATATGATAACATCCACGTCATTGATGAGTTAGCATAAAATCCTTACTACAAGTACGCATGAAGTCTAAAATTTGGACTAGAGATATGAAAACCAATTTTGTCAGAAAGTATAGGGACGAAAAACATATTAATTTAACTCTAATATTAATATTAATAATAATGTTAATAATATTAATAATAATAATAATAATAAATAGAGGGTAGATTAAAACCTTAAAGGCTAGAAAGAAAAATGAGATTTAAATGAAAAGCAAGACCTAAACCTTAGCTCTTAATGGAGGAACATGTGTTATTGATAATGCGAACCTATTATAAGAGACACGTAAGATTAACTTTTCTATACATCCTGGTGGAACCAGAATGTATCAAGATGTAAAGAAGCACCACCATATTAATGAAAATACTAAGAAGAAGTTCAACTAGTTGAAAACTTTCTCAAGTAATTAAACCCATAAAATTTTAAAACATTCACATAAAATGTTAAAATGAAATAAAAAAAACATTAAAATAATAGAAAACCCGCTCTAAAATAAATTATAGTTTATCTTTATTTAATTACTGTCTCAATAAATAGATTTTTTTTTAAAAAATTGCTTCAAAAAATTTAAATAGAAGATCAAGAAGAAACAAAAATATAAAGAGAAAGATGAGTTAAATCCAAAATAAGAAAAACACAATACTTATTTTTTTTCAAGTTTCATAATCATAACCGTCAAGCAATAATTAAAATATTAATAATATTTAAGCATATGTTTTTTCTTTAAAAAAGGTTGAAAAAGTTAGTTTAGTTACAAACTTAAACCTCTAAACTTATCAAAGTAAAACTGTTGGGAGAATATACTTATTAAATAAGAATATGAATAAAAAAACGAAATAAGAAAACGTATATTACATAAATATATTATATATATATAGTTTAGTTAAATTTTAATTTTTTTATAAATTTCAATATTTTTAATTGAGTGTTTTTTTATATTAAGTACTCCAAATTTTTATATTTTTTAACTGAACCACTGTCATTTAATTTTCAATTGAATTTTTTATTTTGCATTTTTATTTTGTTTACTTGTGGTTATAAATTAAGAAATAAAAAGATTTTGACATTAATATAAAATGATAATATTTTTTTTTGAAATTTCATATAAATAATAATTATATATGTTCTCGAACGGAGTTGGAACTAAGAGAACGATTGAAGTTCTTCTGGTCGGTTGATCTGATCTTCCTTCCTTGAACAAACTCCTTCTACACCTCTCACTCCTCCACTCCTCGTGTCCATGAACTCCGAGCATGGTACATGTAAAAGACACTTTGACGCTTAAGTAAGACTTTGACACTCGGTATGCATGCAATTAGTACTAGATGATGACGTACCTGATTCTTGGATTCTGTGCTTATTTATATAATTATTGTGGACCCTTTGTTAATAGGCCTGATTAAGGATTTAATATGTACTTAAGGGTACACTATTTAATGCTTGATCTTTGATTAGTGTCGTTAGCTCTCCGCTTGGGTGTGATGGTTTCAGTCAATCTTGACTGGGTATTGGGCTTTGATTCGATCGCACGGACCCGACCGATACACTTGTCCCCAGGCTTGAGGATGTTGAATCCAAAGAGTCTTTGTCATGGTTGAGCTTTCCGAGACAAGATGTGATGTTGGCGGCGCCGAATGCGTGACGTGACGCGTAATGATTACCAAAGATTTTTTTGGCACCATTTAATGTGGACCGTTGGACCAGGGAAGATCCAATGGTTGAGATGAGATGGACATTCACTCTTCCTCTCTCCTCGAAGGATATAAATAGTGGTCCCCCACTGTTTCGTCTCACTGTTCCTTTGCTCCGACTTTTGAACCCCAATCATTTTGGCGAGGCATTTCCTATTCGTTCTGAGAGGTTAGTCATGTCTTCCCCTAGCTCTTCGTCTTCTCCCTCGTCATCTTCTTTGTCTTCTTCCTCTCCTGATTCCTCCATGACCGAGCTTTTGTTCATTGGGGCAATTAAAATGTTGCCTCCCGTGGAGACTTTTGTGAGGGTCAATGGTCCAGGGGACGTTGTCAACCAGGAAGACCTTGTCGAAGAGTCATCCCATTGTTCGGGATTTGACTGGGTTAATCCCAAGGTGACTGAGTTCACCTTTGTGTATAGAGATTTATCCTCTATTGGTTCCTTTGTGGATAACCTTAACCTATTGAAGCCGGATGTTGCTGATGACATCTTGGAAATTGATTATGGTCAATCGACCGATACCATTTGCATGGGTCGGGCTACCTCAGAGGGTCCTTTTTTCTTTTTTTATTCCTGCTTTTTTTTTTTTTTTTTTTTTTTTTTTTTTTTTTTTTTTTTT
>Ga0123342_1009240_pt1 | contig 11913 bp, 11 predicted proteins | sample Turbeawhitnodule_FD_89960 | JGI IMG/M metagenome (GOLD analysis project Ga0123342, IMG submission 89960) | Root nodule microbial communities of legume samples collected from Mexico - Turtle bean Mexico white nodule | ecosystem: Host-associated > Plants > Roots > Nodule | place: Mexico: Nepantla... | reverse complement strand
GCACCTATCTTGCTCTTAAAGAAGTTTACTCTAAGACCCGAACTCAATTCAAAACATCTTAAAATAGCCTTGATGCATCTAATGTTCTGCACATTTGGTTCGCACAAAAAAAGGGTATCGTCAACATGAATCATTTGATGAAAGGAGGATTTACAAGGACGAAGAGAAGGAGCTGGTCGAAAGCATGAACAAATAACTAATTATCTTTCTTTCTAGATCAATTAATTTTGGTATCATATGTTTAGATTATCTTTTACATAAGAGCATTTGTATGTGGTTCCTGAAAGTCAAAATGCATGTGTACGAGATCCATTGTGTAATATTTTTTTACTGGGGTCCAGTTTTAGGAAAGGGATATCTTGATATGAATGTATATATGACAATGGTGAAATATGTAAGAAATGAAGTTTTAACTAGACCTAATTTTTTTTATAAGGATTGAAACATAAATACTCTGTTTTATTGAATTTATTTATTGTTGATAAAAAAATATAAAAATTCAAATTCATGAATGAGTTTTATATTTACTTATCTACTGTAATTTGAAGATGGGATCTCAAATAGATAAAAGTTAATTAGTAATATTTACGGGGCTATCTCTCATCAATTAAATGTAAAATTTTGTTTTAATAATTCATTAGATGGACATGTTTTTTCTTAGTTTGAATAAATTTGTTTACTCCGTTTTGTGGTTGAATCAATGAATCATTCTAGTCTAAACATATTTTTTATTCCAATTTTTTCATATGATTCTGCTGCTAGAAATTTTGTTTCTATAGGGTATATTTTGTTGCCACTCATACTGTTCCACTATTTTGAAGTAATTATTATGTTATATTTATTTCACTTTTCCTTTTTTTATTATACATATACATAATTTATTTTTTTAATATGGTTGATGTATCACTAAAATATCTCTTATTTATTTATTACTGTTAAAAAAATATTTTTTATTATTATCTTTTGACACAATATTTAATGAAAGTATAAGAAAAATTGACACATTCAATATCCAAATCCAAAATAATTAATTTTGGAACAACTTACTAAAAGTTGAACCACTCACTATTCTACCTGAATCTTTGACTAATCTTGTTTTGAAACATTAGTTTTTGTTACATGATTTATTATTGATAAAAAATTATTAAGTCACAAGTGATTCTTATAATTTAGTAAAATTTAATAAATTTGAATTACTAAAGTATATAACATTAGAAGGAAAGCTTATAATAAAATTATTATAAGAGAGTTGTAGGAATAAAATAAATATAGCTATAGCTTATAGATTATGGTGTGTAGCCGAATTTTATTTATAGTGAGACACACCATGTGTCCGTAGCTATATAGCTACAACCAAACATGTGTCTATTTAATTCTGAATATATATAAAATGTGATGATAATTAATATATATATATATATATATATATATATATATATATATATATATAATGTGATGGTATTGTTTTATAGTTTGAATTTAGAGAAGATGCACTGTTGTGAGACTGGCCTAGGCTGAATTGATGAACAGAATGCATGTCAACATTCACACTTCTTCTACTTTTACTGTTTCTCTCACCAATCATAACAACTACTTTTTATCAACCCTCCAAAAAATAAATGCTAAATTCACTATTAAACTACAATACCATGCAAACTACTTATATACTATATATATATATGTAAATAAACAAAATTCAAAACCTAAACAAACTTATTTTATTATCAAGCTTTCATAGCTCAGTTGGTTAGAGCACCCGTTTAGTAAGCGGGAGGTCTTGAGTTCGATTCTCAATGAAAGCATTTTATTAAAATTTTAATAACTAATTTAGAAACTAGGTTTATATTTTTTTTTTCATAACAGAAACTATTCTATATATAAAAAAATATCATATACCACAAAAATCGTGGACCATGGATATGATTTCATTTAACGCCATCAAACACAAAAATGGTTTGACCCTTCCATAATTTCTTTTAAATCATTCTTCTCTCCCACAACTTAATTAAATTGATAATAACTTTTTTAACCAAATAGATAACATAGATTCTAATTTGTGGATAGCAATTATAGGCAAAATCTGAAAACAAAGGAATAAGAGGATCTTTAAGAACGGACGCATAGATCACATAAAAATCTTTACAATGGTACAACTGCACGTCTGATCATGGGTCACTTCAAAGGTACGCTTAACGAGCTTTTCCTATTCTGATTGGTGTTTTAAATCTCTGATTTGCATGAGGTCAATCAAAAATAGAAAACACTAGAGAGGGGAGGTTAGGTGGAGACGGTTCGTCTCTAGTTAGAAGGGTGTTGTTTTTGTTTCTGAATAACATTACGTGTGGTTGACGAATGAATGTCGCTGTTTTAATATAGGTTGAGATATCCATGAAATACATCAATTTATTTTATTATTTTTTTACCAATAAAAAAAATTAAACCATAGGTTGAAAAAGCCTAAGTAGTAATGTATTATTTTTTTTAATAAATTAATTTAGAGTTTGAATTGCAATAATTAATGTGATTTGACAATGAATAATGGGCAGAAATAAAAAGAGAAGTTGTTAATGGTAAAGTTGAAATGATTAGCTACTAATTAATATGATGAACAGAGTTGAAGAGCAGAAGAGCAGAATTGGAGTTGTGATTAATTAGTGAGTTGAAGAGCAGAAGAGCAGAATTGGAGTTGAAAGGGGCAGAGTAGTGAGCATTGAAGAGTTGAAATGTGAGAGTAGGTTTAGCCGACCAGAGTGCACAGACCAATAAAAATGTTGGTGGCATATTGGAACTGTGCTTGCTTCTTGTCTCAAACAGATTCTATCTTTTATGCCTCTTGTCTATCCTCGGATGCCTGCACTACTGTCCCTAAATATTTTATTACTTCTTTCATTATCACAAAACTATCTTATTCTCTTAAATCCAAACTTAACTAATCAAATCTTCTATTCTTTCCAATCTTTATGTAACATCTCATGTCTTCTACACATCCTTTTACCCCTCCAAACCACAAAAACAATATAATACAAACAAAACTCTCAGATTTTTTTACCACAAAACCACAAGGCCTTCCAAGTTTTTTTTTTTTTTAATTAATAGCTTTTGGGTACTCAAACTCTCTCCTTATAATCACATATTTCTAGCTTTCTAATCTGGTTTAGAAAGGATGATGTTATGAAAAAAAAGATGCTACAAAAATCATCACATATCAATCGAAAATGTGATTGTTAAACGATTTAGAAAAACACTAAATATTGCAATTCTATCATTTATCTCTTGAGTGATTGGTTTACAAAACAAACATTAATTGGAGCCATATTTTTGTTCCTAATTAATAATTAATTACTCTGCACTAACATTTGATAGTTTTTTTTTTTTTATTGAAAACTGTTCCTGTTAGGAAAAACTATTGAAATCTTCGTCTTCCTCCTTCGGTCGGGCAAGTTGTTGGGTGCTTGATTGGGGTCCTTCTCGTCTTCGTGCTTCTCCTTCGGCTCTCGGTCTTGGGTGAACACCGAATGGGAGTACTTGCGGAAGGCACTCCGAAGCTCAAGTCAGTAAAGCGGGTGATCGATATTTAGGTAGGTGCACAGTAATAAATGACGTATCTTTCACCTTGGGATGTGTGCTATTTATATTATTTTAATGGGCTTATCTTATTGAGTCTAATTAGTGAAATGGATCTCACTTATGGATGTATTACCTAATCCTTAATGACGGATTAACTTCATTGACCTTGGTTTGAGCGTTAATGGATGTATGGGTCAACCGGCTAGGCCGACCGTGACGATTTCTCTCGCCTCGGCCAAGTTTCCGTAGTCTCGACTGGATTTCACGGTCTCGGTCAGGGCCATCGAATCTTCGATCTCGCCCATACTAGTTCAGAAACCACAAGTAAATTATGTGAAATAACTGTACGAGTTAGAAAAAAAACTTATCATTAATATCATTTAACTCTTAGAAAAAAAAATTTAAAAGTTTCGAAGTGCTTATAAAAAACGATTACATTTTATTATAATTCCTCCAACAATTTCTTTTAAAATAAACTTATATACTCACATTTAATTGATGATTAAGAACAATTGTTTGAGCCCAGCTGACTTTTGTATAAAGAAAATATATATTCACACTTAATGAATTACTTATTCTGTTTTGGGTTCTTGAAATATAGAAATCTTGATTTAATCAATTAACGAGAAACAATAATCGATTTTCCATGTTTGAACTTAGGCATTCTTAGGATTAAACAAATATTATACTAAAAAATAATCAACTAACTATTATTAAAACTTCATATATTTCTTCATTGCTATAAAAGGTTTGCATTCATAAAAAGAGAATAGATTGTGAATTTTGTTTTCATGGAGAGAGTCCATCTAGGATAATATGGCTGTGAAAATAATGTATTCGGCAAATTAATTTAGACTTAAAATGGATAATCTAATTCACCTTCTCTCACCAATTCTATTATTTGATATGACTTCTAGCTGAAATTTGTAATGAAGTGATTTATGTAATGAATTATAGTTTAGGATGAAATATATATCAATTTATATTATATTTTTTTATGAAATTCTTTTGCAACTATATAAATTTTATTATTGAAATTTTAATTTGATAGATTTTAAAGTAAATTGTGGAATTAGTATAATAACTATTGACATAGTTCTCATACTCGTCTCGATTTAAAATTATTAAAATATTTTAATTTATTAAATAATTTAAAAAAATTATATTAACTTTTTCAAAATCATATACTTTTTCATAATCTCCCTTAATTATATAACACAATTTTTCTTTTTCTCTTGACTTCTTTTACTACCTCCTTAACTATTAACACACAGTCTAGCAAACTTCTCTTACCAATAAATGCAAAATATTTAAAGTCAATATATTTCGTATCAGTAAGAAAAAAATAAAAAATAAATACGAACTATTCCAATATAGGTTAACCCTTTTACATATCAAAACAAAAATCTTATCAATGTAATTCAAACACTTTTTCAAACATTTACATACTGAGACGTTCCAAATTTAAAATAAAAAAATATGAAACAAAATCGATATAATCTACCGACGTCATCATAAACCAAACATAATATTAGTTTCAAACTAACTAAAACAATTCTACAACAACTTGTTAACTCATTAAATTAGCCGTAGAAGCAATCATATTAGCCACGGCATCACTAATTTCTGCTTCAGTAAATGATTAAACTTGCATCTTGTTATCTTCTTCTGATAGTGAATCCACCCTAATCACAATGTACAGTTTGCACGTAAACCAGTAAACTAATAATTTGAACTTAGTTGAATGTTTTTCCATAACTATAAACTGCCACTAACGGTGGTCTCTCTCAAAAGAAGATTACAATAAAAAAAATGAAAACTAAGAACAAAAATGAAAAAGTCATTAAATTCCTGTACTCTGGTAATGATTAAAATCATAATCAGCAATTTGTTTTTGATAAAAATAATTTGCTGTTTGGTGACTTTATTTTCTCCTCCACTTGACTTTACTTCTTTTCCCCATATCCCACACACCTCTTTCTCTCTCTCTATCTATCTCCACCATTCACTTCCTTCAGCCATCTTGTACTTTCTCTACCTGTATATAAAGCAAACCAACATAGCCTTCTACTGTTCCCACTCTCTCCTCAAACACAACCCTTTTTCCATTCCACCCATGGGAGACCCTTACTCCAATTTCTTCTCACCACCTTTCTTCCACTACCCCTCTCCAAACCCTCCCCCCCACCACCATCCATATGCTCACAACTTCATCAACCAAACCACCACCACCACCAACATCAACCACACCACCTTTTTCCACTTCCAACACCACCACCACTTTCAAACCACTACCACCACTTGTTCTTCTTCACCCCCTTCCCCTCCCTTGAGAGAGGCCCTTCCTCTTCTCAGTCTCAGCCCAAAAAATTATGAACAAGAGGAGTACCTGGATCAGGATCAGGTTTGCACTACCATGGATGTGGAAGACAACTTCAACAGGACCCTCCATAACCCCAAAGAAGAGGAGCAAGAAGAGGATGGTGGTGATGACAGTGTCACTGTTGCACTCCACATAGGGTTGCCAAGCCCTAGTGCTGCTGAGATAGCTTCTGTGCTGTCTTCAGCTTGTGCCACAGACAAAGAGCAACAGCAAGGGGGAGGTGGAGGAGATTGTAATAATAATGGGATTCAGGATTCTTCTTCATCCTTCTTGTCCAACAGCCTCAACAAGGGACAGTACTGGATCCCTACCCCTTCTCAGATTCTCATTGGTCCTACGCAGTTCTCTTGTCCAGTTTGTTGCAAAACCTTCAACAGATACAACAACATGCAGGTCAGTTTTTTTTTTTAACAAAAGATTAATGAATTAAGAAAAACATTTCAGGATTAATATTTCAATCCTTATATACAGAAGAATATCTCAACCCTTGTACCATAACCAGAAGAGGAGTGGTAACATAAACATAACCGACACTATGTTAAAGAATAAACACCCACCTTCTACTTCTTATTCTTCATCTTCTTCTACCATTTTTCTTCCAATTCATATGAGAAAAACCACACAAACACAATGAATTTGTTAATTTGCATATATAGTACCAAGAGGAAAACAGTACCCTTTTCTTTTCCTTTATATTTTTTCTTCTCCCATTTTTCATATCTTCCTTTTTCCTCCGGGTTCTTTTTTTTTTCACTTGTACTTGTGTCATCATTATGATAAAAATTATTTTCAGCCTTTTTGTTTTCTTGCACGGTGGAACGGGTACTAATGTATGAACTGATTAATATTTTCCTGGTTCAAACTGTGACTGAGATCAGAGCTATATCCTTTTCGTTGATTAAACTACTCAGCCAATGTTCTTTATGTCTGAGTGCATTGAAGTGTGTGCTTCGTATGCGTTTGGCATGCAGCTGCAAACAGAACTGAAAATTTGCAGTGTTTCCTTCCAGATCTCTCAGATAATGATATCAATACAACTCTTAGATTTGTTTCTCTTTGTAGTTCTTTTCTGTCTGAATTCAAACACCTTCCATACCTTAAAGTCTCACACACCGACATACTATTAGCTGTACTCTTCCTTCTCTCTCTCACCTCAATGTGACTTCTTTTTGCGTTAGATGTATATTGTAAAATCAAAAGAGTGCTATAATTTAACTATTTGTTTCATTACATCACAAGAAGATCTTTTTTTTTTCTTAATTTGATTTCAGTGTCCTAGAATTAAATAATTCAGAGCAAACAATTGAAGTGTTTGCTCCATAGAAGTGGCTGCTGAGACAGTAGTTTTCTAAGTCAGCTTTATCCAAAATCCGAACTAGTCAAGTTTAACCAGCTTTTGTTTTTCATTTTCATTTTGTTTAAATTTCCCGAATGTAATTAACTAATGCAGCTTTGTACATTCTGATTCTGAAGTGTCTGAGACAACCTCATAAAAAAATTAACTAATGCAGCTTTTGATCATGTTTGCGTTGTTTTCTCTATCCTAGTTATCTTCTTTTTGCGGTATCCATAATTTTTTTTCTTTTGTTTGTTTTGTCAGATGCATATGTGGGGGCACGGATCACAGTACAGAAAAGGGCCTGAATCTCTGAGGGGTACCCAACCAACAGGTATGCTTAGGCTTCCATGCTATTGTTGTTCCCCAGGATGCAGGAACAACATTGATCACCCAAGAGCAAAGCCCCTTAAAGATTTCAGAACTCTTCAAACACACTACAAGAGGAAGCATGGAATCAAGCCCTTCATGTGTAGAAAATGTGGTAAGAGTTTTGCAGTGAGAGGTGATTGGAGGACCCATGAAAAGAACTGTGGGAAGCTTTGGTATTGCATCTGTGGCTCTGATTTCAAGCACAAGAGGTCTCTTAAAGATCACATCAAAGCTTTTGGAAGTGGCCATGCAGCTTATGGAATCGATGGCTTTGAAGAAGAAGAAGAGCCTGCATCTGAAGTAGAACAAGACAATGACTAATTTCATCCATAAAGACATAAGGAAAATGGAACTGGTTCTATTTTATATATATGTCTCTGTGAATTATCTTATTCTCAATCTTAGTTAATTTGTGAACTATTTATTTGGTATGAGTACATATCCTTGACTTCCCAGTTGAGAACTATATATAAGCACCAAGTTTAGATGAAGGCAAACCTTTTTGTTCTTCATTCTTCTCCTTTGCTTTTCTTTCCTTTCTCATGGAACTGACACGCAGGTAACAAAGTTTTAAAGCCAGGTGTAAACCCAACTTCATTTACTTTGTTTTCATGTATAAGATTTCTCTCTTTTGTACATCAAATTGATCAAGGCATTGTAGACAATGATTTCTACATTGTATATGCTTTTGGAAAAAGCATATATAACTCAAGCTAATTGGTTAATAGCTAGTAACCTACACACTATGCAGCCTCAGTTGTATTTTGAATTGCACTTTCTTAGTTTGTCGGAAAATTTCAATGGTTTTAGGGTCCATTACCATAGCTGGTTGGTTTATTGTGCTGAGATATCAGCAGCTATATTTGTTAGTCATCTACGCTTGTTGTATGAGCGTTATGGTACTTTTTTTCTTTATCATTGGTTGAAGTTTTAGTGTGTTTATATTCGTTTTAGCTTTTAGACTTGGGTTTCTTTTAGAGTAGTTTGATTGGTTTTAGAGTAGTTTGATCGATTTTTGTGTTTATTATCTGTTGTATAAGGGTTGAACGAATTGAGCGTTAACCAACATAGATTTTAGTATCATGTTGAAAAAAAGTTTTAGTTTTCTGTACGTTGATGTGATTATGCCCTTTTGGATGTATGTACAAAGTTCACTGTTGCTTTCTACGTGTGTATCATAACGTTATATGTAGATTGAGGTATGTTATGTGGTTACACTGTTGTACGTATACACTCGAGAAAGGAGCTATATATGTTGCATTCTTGCTTGTCAAAATCAACAGGAAGAAGGGTCAAAAGGAAGAAAAGCCTCTTTTCTCAAATCCAGAGGCTGTAGGCCTCATCAAAGTTCAAACTTTGATGAACAATGATGAATGTGCATGGACAAATATCTGTGGGGGCATTTCATGGTTTTCTCTCCTTTCACAACTGGCTTTCTCCTCAAGATCCTCTTGGTACGTCTTCTCAATAATTCCACAATTTCATACATAAATATGATGAAGTTTATCATACGATAACAAGGGTGAGATTTGAACCTCCACTTTCTACAATTCAGCATTTGAGAGCATGTACTTACAGGGACGAATTTGTAGCACGTTTTCTAAATTGTTCATTAATTTTTTTCATTAAACACACACTAACATGTGAATGTGTTCTTTGAAATTGAACAACGCAAGTTTAATGAAAGCGAGTCAATGAGATAATAAAGTACGTACGTGTCATTACATGATTGAAGAGTGTGATGACAAAAATATAAAAGAAAGATGAAGTTGGTGCATACAAGTTTGTGGTGCATATATTGTTATGATTGTAGCTGTAGGTCATTGGATAGCCTTTTCAACCCGTGAAGCTAAAAACCTACGTCAGCTTTTTGTTGGAGGGTGCATGATGCCCTTTTGCTTTGCATAGTGGGAGAGAAGACTATGTGTTTCTTGATGGATACAACATATACCAATTCGAGATTCACCCTTGCTCGGAATACTCAAACCAAATTATTAGCTTTTCAGCCAAATTAAACAAATACAAATCTTATAAAAGGAGGATATACAAAGATTTAAGGGTAAAAAATTATTAAATAAAAACTAAGATTGTGTTTGGTTAAATTACGCAAACATAAGTTTATAAACTGAGTTTGCAAAAACAATCGAAGTTTTGCTTCTGCTAAATAGTTTTCAGACAAAACTTTAACATATAAACGTATTTTTGTTAAGATAATGAGCATTCTGAACGAAAAAAAACAGGTTAAATGGATCTCATTTTCAACTTTACCAACGAGCTCCTTGTTAGATATCTGATTCAGTATTTGTATATGTTTGATTTCATATCAGGTTAACTCAAAACATAGATCCATAATTTACATTGAAGCTAAAATCACTCACTTTAGATGGTAAATACTTTTTGACAACCAAATCTGCATACAGAAGTTCAAAAGCGAAATCATGCATATTTTGATTTAAAAAAGAAACAAAAAACGTGATTTGCAGCTTTTGGTATGTTTATAGAGAGAGAGATGGGAAAAGGTGAGATAGAGCTGAAAACTGTGAGGGTGTGGAGCCCAAGTTGTGTTGGTTGGGCTGATTAGCAACATCTACAGATGCCTCCTACAGTACATGCATCCCTTCTAAGGGATCAACTGTACATTGAATCGACCTTTCACCCAAATTTTAGTTCATTTTCACCACTTCTTTCTTCCTTTTTCAGTTCTTAATCACCATGAGTTTGGTCATAAATAACTGCAAAAGATAAGAGATCTATCAATAACACTAAAAATTAGAACTATGAATGGTTAAATAGAGGTAAGGTTAGAAAGAGTTTGGTCTCTTTAGTATGAGAAGCTTTTGTGTGAAGTTGAGTGTTTGGCCTCTTATAAGTATCTTCAAAATATCTTCATTATTTATTTTTACTTTTTTGATAAAAAAAGAGTTAATGGTTATAAATTTCTTATTACAAGCATTCAATCCACTGATAAAAAGAAGTTACAGTATGCATAATGCATGTATACTGTGTACAACTATCAAATGAAGAACACGACAACAACAAAGTGGTTAGCTCACCGAGTGAGATAACAAGATACTGTTCAATTTAAAATTGCAGATCATTACTCAATTACCTGTAGTTGTTCATGAGTTGAATTTATCGACAAGTTTCACTGTTACTAAACTTGAAAAGCTTTATAAATGGTTGGTTAGTCAGATTTTGTCTTTACTACAGTGATAATGTGTAAAAAAGTTGTTTGGTAACAGTGTATTAATATGGTGAATGATGATCGAAAGAAGAAATGATAAGAACAAGAAGGAACTAAATAAGGATTAGAAGACTTGATTACCTTAATAAAGACAATGATCTATTTGCATGTTGTGGAAGAATAATTGTGAAGAATGGTACTAAGAATGGAAGAAGTGAAACAGTGAAGAATGAAATAAAAGCATTTATTGAGCATCAATATCCTAGCCGTTTGTTGAGGAGATGAACCCCACCACAGCACTCACTATGTTGATAATCTTTTTCATTTGCATTGCATTTATTCCTTTATGGGAAGTCCCTATCTCAAAACCACCCATACCCACAATATCTCCTTCAACGTCAATACATGCCATCCTCAATCATTATGGCCTCAACTTCATTTATTTTTGGGAAACTATCTTCAAAAATATCAACACTATCCCAAAAAGGGCTCAATATAAACATACCTAACACACTTTCAAATAAAGTATACGTAACACAAGTATAAATCCATGCATGTACATGCACCATCTTTACAATATACTTTTGCTTCTAATCCCAGTATTTTCTTTCTCCATAACATCTCTTTTCCTTCTGATAAATATCTAATTTATAGTTCATCACCATACTGTAGAAACAGAGTTAGGTAAAATATATATATAATACTATATGTAATTCCTTGATCTAAAGCACACAAACAACCCAACACCCAATAATATGTTAAATGTGATATTCTGCTTTTTGTATTCACATTCCTACACAGTAGGGACATCTTTGTCTCCTTCAGCTCGAATCACCACCTTTTTATTCATCCACACACAGATATAGATACACATATATATTTATATATTCCAACACATTCCTACAGTATTTAATACTTCTTTCTTATTATAAAAAAAATTATCTCCCATTGATGAGCATATATTTATTCACACTCATTAGCCTTAATCATAGATTATTGGACTATAATAATAAATAAATCCATTGTTTTAATTAATATTCTTATAATTGGGTTTATTTGGGCCTTAACTAT
>Ga0123342_1009239_pt1 | contig 11914 bp, 10 predicted proteins | sample Turbeawhitnodule_FD_89960 | JGI IMG/M metagenome (GOLD analysis project Ga0123342, IMG submission 89960) | Root nodule microbial communities of legume samples collected from Mexico - Turtle bean Mexico white nodule | ecosystem: Host-associated > Plants > Roots > Nodule | place: Mexico: Nepantla... | reverse complement strand
CAGTCCCCAGAATACCACTGGCTAATCCACTAAGCAATCAAACCAGATTACAAAACACAAACCACCAAAGTAGTGACCTTGAACCCTTCAAGAAACACACTACCTTTGGCAAAACACACCAAGAGTATTCATCTTGACCACCTCAAGAACACACAACACTCCTTGGCAACACAACACCAGAAATAGAGTAGGTTTTGAAAGGATTACACTTGTTCACAGTACAATCTGAAATCAATACAATTGCAATCCTATTCCACTCTCTTTGAAAACCCAAAGCTTGATGTGAATGTTCAAATCTTAGAATCAACCTTTTCACAACTGAAAAACTCAAAACTGCTTTTCTCTCTTTGTTTGAAAACATAAACAAACCATTTATATTTTCCAAAGATTGGTCAAAGTAATTAATGAAGGAGCGTATTCAGTTGAAAAACATTTAAAGTAGATTCACCATTCAAAACTGAATTCTGTTAGGATTTTCAAAGAAACAATCGGTTCAAACCACGAAACAACCGATTGTTTGGCTTGACAGTTAAGTCAACCAAACTAAAACAGTTTTCAACCATTTCAAAACTTCTAAGAGTAAAACAACAGGTTGATTTGACAAAACAACAGATTGTTTTTCACTTAGTTGGAAAAAAACTTGATTTCAAAAAGGTTTTAAATCACATCAATTTTAGATTCAGCAAAGGAGTGGATCACATTCTATTCTACCCAGATCCCACCCATAAACAACAACAACACCAACACCAACCTTTTATCAAACATTTTGGATTTGGATTCTTCAAAGCACTTAATCACTCTTGATCAACAATCATGAGTATGGTGCATCATTTGGGAGGCCATGGCCACCATTGATGTTAACCTTGTGCCCATTTTCAATTCCGCAATTGCATCTCATCTTCACCATATCTTGTTTTTTCATCTTTGCCTCTATGAAGTGAACCTTCACACTTACTTAACCACTTGGTTAAGTTCGTGTCCTGTGGGAATCTTCCTTAGATCCTCACCATTAATGGTTAAAATCTCAATCTTAAGTAAAAGTGTCACCATATATGAAAACATCTAAAAATAAACTCACATCATGTTATAAAAAAATTAACATTTTAAATTTATTCCTAGCATTCAAATATGTTAAGCATAATCATTTGGGTTAGATGCTCAGAAGTACTTTCCAGTCAAATCTAAGGGTTAAAGTCAGGAGTAATTTCAAGCTTTAAGAATAAAATGATAATATCAATCATCAATCAAGAACTGAATATTATAGATAAATATCACATCAATACAAAAGAGTTTGAACAAATTACTCCCAATCCAAAAGAAAAGAATTGGTCACTCATGGTGGCTATTACAAGCATGAACAAAAAGAAAGGAAGATCCATAATGTTTCGCTTTGACGGTTGCCTCCTTTTGGGTTTCCTTCCTTTGGTTCCTCCCAATGATGCCTTGGGTTATGTCTCATGCCTTCTATTTAACCTAATTGAGCTTGGACTATGTGACATATTCATAATATATCCTTTTGCTTCATCTCTCCTTAAATGCCTAAAAATAGCACAAAATTGAGAATAAATCATTCTTATTCATCTCATAATCCAAAAATATTTAAAAAGGTTCAAAGTCCTAAATTAGAGGTTGAATTATAATTATTTTATCAATTAAAGTCCATAAATGTCTAACTTTTTGTATGAAATATTATTGAATTATAGCATTTATCAATACGCCAAGTCCTCGACAACAAAGCGTATCAATTGAAGACTCTTAACAACGAGTTAGTGCCTTAAACCTAGAACGTGGCAAGTCTACGTCTTTATTATGGTTAAACAATTCTATTGCACTTTTGCACGAGTTTACGCTTTTTAAGTCTTGGAAAATTTCTGACTTTTTCGTGTGACACGACACTATTTTCCCTTGAGTTTTTCTTGTTTTTTTCAAGGGTTTTTAATGAGGTCACCTTTTTACTTAATAAAGCCATCATTTCAATAACTGGATTTGAATTGTTGTTTTAAAGGCTACACATGGCTAAAAAATCCTAGGTTTACTAGTTGACCAGAGAGCATAGCTAACAAATTCTCAATTCACTAGTTGACCAGAGAGCATGATTCAAAAATCTCGGGTTCACTAGTTGACCAAGGTCACATCCTATTATTTCCTCACACTTGACAGATCTTTACCGATGCATCACTACTTGTCGCACCTCGAGAGTACTAAACAAACACCTTTAAAAACATTACAAGAAAATAATTAAATAGGAACTAATTTTAGAGACCAAAATATTTAGTTACTATTTGACTAAATTAGAAACCATTTTATAAACTAAAAAATTTATTGGTATCTAAAGTAGTTTCTATTATTAATAAAAATTTATTAAATAGTTTCTAAATTGGTAGTTAACTATTAGATACCAATGTTTTAGTTACTTACTACTTTATATTCTAAATTAGTCTCTATTAGTCTTTTAGAGACTAATTTATAATCTAAAATATTAGTAGCTAAAATCTTGGTAGCTAATTTTGATACCAATTTAGAAACCATTTTATAAATTTTTGTCAATAATAGAAATCACTTTAAATACCAATAATTTTTTAGTCTCTAAAATGGTATCTGATGTAGTCGATATAATGACTAATTATTTTTTGCTCTAAATTTTGTTGTTATTTAATGATTTTCTTGCAGTGAAACATGTATGAAAAGTGGAAAACTGATTTAGGCTAGAAGAAAAGACAACAACTACACAACTATAAAGCTAAACATTAAATCAAATTCAACACCCAAATAAGCTCTAAATAGCAGTAATACATGGGGTTGGAACAAAAAGTTAAGTGATGCATAAGCATAACCAGAGTCAAAAGGTCAAAAATAAATAAATTCAAGTAACAGAACAAAGAAATTGTGAAAGGAGTTTCAAATGTTAGATACACAGCAGGCAACAACAAAATAGTGATGATATTAGGTCAAGGGGAGGATGGTAGAACTCTAACACCAAATTGAAATTACATGGGGTTCGTTTTATGGAAAAGAAGAGACAAAAAAATAACGTATCTAATGGATATTCATATGATGTGATAAAAGAAGAGACAAAAAATAACGTATCTAATGGATATTCATATGATGTGATATATTACAATCTCACGGTGAATCAACATGAAAACCCATAATAGTGGAGACTACGAACATCCAAATATGCAGAACAGATAAACTGCGACTATATAACTCTCCAATCTCCAGTAAGCTTGGAATTAGTTTCCCATCTGTTTATTTTGCAGCAAGGGAATAGTTACTCAAACAAATAAACACTCTATAAATGTGTAAATGTTTAATGAACCAACTTTTCATGTTCATCAATAACTTATGAGCTACTAAAATGAATCATGCATGCAGTAGTATAAAACGATTTATCAGAACATCTAAATGAAGCTCATACCAATATAATATTAAACTATCTAAGGAATTTTCATAAGGTTTTGAATTAAAGTTTTATATCATTAGAACATTTACCATATTAGCACTTACCTCTTACTGGTACTAAAAACTTAAACCAACTCTGCCAAAGACCCAGTTCACCATTTTGTTGTTGTTGACACTTTTTCTTGGTTTGGAACTGATGAGATGACTCATATTTGGATAAACTATAGCAAACATAGAAGCAACAATGAGTTGAAAAAATAACTCTAAATGATTATTGATATAAGCAAAAACATACCTAAATGGGGAAACAACACATGATATAATTAACATTAGGAACCAAATCTCAAAGAGAAATAACAAATGAAAACAAATATGAGTGAAACCTACCTGTAAGTTGCTTTTGTTGGAGGTGGTGAAGAGGGGGACAAAGACAGCTTCAAAATCGGAAAAAATTAGACTATAGGTTGTGGTGGAGAAAGAGTGCTTCGAAATCGAAAAAAAAAATAGACTATAGGCTACAACGAAATCGATTTGCCGAAGGCGGTGGAGAGAGAATGTTTCGTTTTGGTTGCGTTTTGCTAGAGGTGGTGGACAGAGAAAAAGTGTTTCTAACTTTTCAGATCCAGAGTGGAATGTAATATGATTTGAAAATTTGGATTTTCCAATCTTTAAAACTTGTATAAATAAAATGGATATTTGATTTGGAAAAGATATAAAATTTGGATCAAAATAAAAACTAAATTTAAATAAAGAGATTTATAATGGACCAGAGCAATGCAAAAATTGAATCAAATTGACCTAACTAGATTTTTTTCCCACCCTTAATAAAATGTTAGATTAAGTAACACAAGATTCTATTGTTATATCAACAAAAAATATTAAATTAAGTGGAAATTTAAGAAATGTTCCAATTCATATACAATGAAAAGTAAGATATTATCCTTCTCCTTTGTCCAACATATTCAAACCCAAAAACATTCAGTACACAAAATAAAAATAACAATAGGTATTCCTGAATCATCAGAAGTTACATTCCTCCCACTGAGTATAACATTCAAGGTTTTATCCATACATATGACTAAAACATCCAACAATTATAGTTTAAACGTTTAACCTACCTTACTTATGGTCTATAATAAGTCTGCATTGACAACTCCTTTAAACATAGTTGTACTAAGCCAAATTATACATGTCATTGACCATCAATCTTTTAAGTTGACAAATTAACCACACTGATAATTTTGAGTCATAATGCCTCCTGTATTGTTCCTTGCCCTGCATTTCCATATGCATGACAATGTAGTGGTTTGCTAGAGATTCTCCAAACTTTGTCTCGTTCATCCATCTTTGCACCATTTTCCTTCCTATGTATTATGCTTAATGAATGAGCAACATGCACAATGAACACCATACCTTTGCATAACAGTTATCATAACAATTATAACAACTGAAAAGAGATAATTTGCACATCTTTGGATAAACAGTACGTGCATAACAGAGTTCCATGTGCGTAAGATAAAAAAAAGGTGTAACTTGACTATATGTTCCAATTTTCATAGTGTTTTTAGGCATAGTGTTCGACATTGACATCAATCTAAATAGGAAAATTTAACTATTGTTAGTTTATGTTTCATCCATAACCAAACATTTTGTTGTGTCATACTCCATATTTCTTGTGTATCAATCTTGCCTTGCCTAAATATAATACTATTTTTATGTTTTCTGATATTCCAAACTATTGCTATCCATAGTCTCTTCCATACTACATTTTGCTTTTCTTTTATAATGCTTAAGAAAAAGTCTTGATAGTTGACCCACAATTGATTATGATGCATTCACCTAATTACAGATTAAGAAAAAATGTATAATTGTATGCTCTTCTTCATTACACAAGACACACATACTATTAGCTACATGACACTACAAGAAAATCATGAAATAGAAACTAATTTTAGACATAAAAAATAATTAGTTGTTATAGTGATTAAATTAGAGACCACTTTAGAGACTAAAAATATTTTTGGTTTCTAAATTAGTTTCTATTATTGTTAAATGGTTTCTAAATTGGTATCTAATTAACAACCAAGGTTTTTGCTACCAAATTTAGAATCTAAATAATTGGTAGTTAAAACCTTGGTAGCTAATTAGATACCACTTTAGAAACTATTTAAAAATAATAGAAACTAATTTAGAAACCAATTTTTTTTTTAGTTTCTAAAATGCTCTCTAATTTAGTCAGTATAACAACTAAGTATTTTTTGTCTCTAAAATTGGTTTCTATTTCATGATTTTCTTGTAGTGTGGATACTTATTTTTAGAAGATTAACCTTTGTAGATCTTATCCAATAAAATCCTCCACCCTAAATACAGTGCATTTGGTAAGACCTTTAACGACCATAATGATTTGAAGATGTTGATATATATATCAACACAAGTTCTACGACTTATGTGGATTGTAGACTCACTGCACCACCTTGTTGTATATTATATTCAAACTATAATTTGTGAGATGAAATAGTAAAAATGTATATAGATACTTTTTGTTGTTATTAAATTAATTTTATAAGAAGGTACCATATAATTATATTTCAATAAATATTTTTTTTTTTACTTTAATTAGACAAAACTATAATTATTGCAAGATAACAAGAAACCATGTCTATGTTGGCAATAATGTTTACTCATTTGTATTATTTTAGAGCAGAAAACACTAGTGCAAAAAGAAGAAAAGGGTACTCTTTATTTAGTGCGGCTTTTGCGCTACCCGTTTTCGTAAAAAATGCGGTGGCTTTTTTGAAATTATTTTGATTTACGAATGCGGCTATTTCTATAGCCGCACTTGTAAATCAAAGCACTTAATTTACGAATGCGGTTATTTGTATAGCCGCACTTGTAAATCAAAGCGCTTGATTTACGAATGCGGCTATTTGTATAATCGCACTTGTAAATCAAAGCGTTTTGATTTACAAATGCGGTTTTACCTTTAGCCGCATTCGTAAATCCTTTTTTACCCTAAATTTTGAAGTGCACCACACAATTTCATACTTTCTTTCTCGTCTTTGCTTTAGTTTCGCGTTTGCGCTCTAAGTTCATCTCCTTCTACTGCATATGGATTCCATTTATGCCAATGTAAGTTTCTTGAGCTCTTTTTCTTCCTCTTCATCTTCACAAATATATGCATAGATGTTTTCGTTTTTCTTATATATGTTTTTTTCCTTGCATTGGTGGTCTCGAAGCACTATTTCATTGGTTAGCATTCGTTGCTTCCCTATCCGCCACCGCTGATAAATCTTTTTCATTTTTCTTACATTGTTTGGTTTCTTGCATTGCTCAATACTCTTTCATTGCCTTCGTGGGTTCTTGTGGGTTTTTTGGTTTGCTCCGTCGCTGCTTCCCTGTCCGCCACTGCTTCCGCTGCCACCGCGTTGCTGGCGCTCCCGAGCCACTCTTCATCAATGTTGCCTTCACACAAGATTGGCGATGTTTTAAATTTTTTGAATTTTTTTTAATGTTTTGGCATATACAAGTGCGGCTATAAGAAATAGCCGCACTAATAAATGGTATTTACAAGTGCGGCTAATAGCCGCACTCTTATCTTTTCGATATACAAGTGTGTGCTGATCAAATGCGGCTATACAACCACCCTTATAAATTTAAAATAGCCGCACTCGTTTTGTCTTTCTACACCAGTGAAAAAATCTCAAATGGATGTTTTTTTTTTTACAATTTAAATGTTTTCTCATAGAGTTGGATTACTTTGTTAAATGATGTATCATACACAACTATTGTACATGTTTGCTCTTTTATGCATGTTATATGTGTGTGTGTGCGCGCTCATTAGTTGAGGAAAGTTTTTTCTGTAATATTTGGTTTGAATAGTTTTCTCTCTCTTTTCCTTCTCTTTTTTAGTACCATCACGTGTATCAAGAGGTTAATATTATTAGCCTCTTGTTGTTATCATGTCTACCACCTTTTCTATTATCTTATCTATAACAATTTTTGTGCATCCTCTTCCTTTACTCCACATACATCCAATACATCTATTACAACAAGTCATTGCTACTATGAGATGTCTTCAACTCTCCGTATTCATGGAGGATTCTTCAACACCACCTCAGTCTCTTATAGTTGTTGACGTTACTACTCATACTATCAATCCTGTATTTCTCAATCATGAAGAAGATTTCATGACTCCTAGCATCAATGACAACTCCCATACTCACCAAGATAGTGGATCTTGATTCATCTTTCCAAATTTGGCTTAAACTTAAGACGTATTACACGACTCAATCTTGTGCCAAGGTGAACAAGCTCAAACTACAGTTGCACTAACCAAGATTGTGGATCTTGATTCATCTCTCCAAATTTGGTCCAAACTAAAAAATGTTAGAATTAGAGGCCTAAACAAGAGGGGAGTGAATTGTTTTCACAAGATTTTCACAAAGTTTGAAAGTAGGGTGAAAAGCTCTGAAAAATCAACCAATTAATTTTTTGTTCAACTCAATAAATTTTTTGTTTTAAGGTTCTTTCCAGAAAATCAACCTGTTGTTTTCACGAAACAACCGGTTGTTTATACCAGCAGAATATGAAATAGTTAAAACAGATTATAAGAATAAAGATAGACAAAATCACACAAGATGTTTATACTGGTTCACTCTTAACCAAAAGCTACATCTAGTCCTCAGCTAACCACTGAGAATTCACTATGTAATCAAACTTAGATTACAAACCACACACCAAGAGTGATGATCTTCTTGCAAGGTTATGTAGCTCTTCTTCCTTTGCCTTTCTTTCCAAACTTCTTGATTGCCCCTCTCTCTTTACTCTCATTTTTTAGACAATCGACCTTGATATGACCGTGTTTACCACATCCAAAACAAGTATAGTTTGTAGAATTAAATTCATTCACTTTCTTATTATTATACTTGTTTGATGGTTGATTCTTGGTCCGACTATTTTTCTTCAAGAACTTGCCAAAATTCCTTGTGAGCAAGTTGAGAGTTTCACAATCACTACACTCACTTGAGTTTTGACCATCCTTATGACCAACAACTCTTAAAGTAATGCTCCTTACATGCTTTTCTTCATTTTCTTGGTCATTTTAGCCGGTTCATCTCAAGCTCGTGCTCCCTTAGCTTTCCAAACAAGGAGGTTGTGGTCAATGTAGTAAAATCCTTGGATTCTAAAATTGCAGTGAACTTTGGTTGCCAAGATCAATCCAAGCATTTGAGGATCTTGATGTTCAACTCCTCCCTTTCAAATATCTTGCCAAGGCTAATGAGGCGATTCACTATGTGGGTGAATCTTTTTTGCACATCCGAGATGGTTTCCCCTTCAAGCATCCTGAACATTTCATATTCTTGGATCAAGGCATGCTTCCTTGCCCTCTTCACACTAGTTGTGCCTTCATGGGTAACCTCAAAGATGTCTTATATCTCCTTTGCAGATGCACATTGAGAGACCCTAGAAAACTCTTCACAATTCAAAGCAAAAGTGATAATATTCTTGGCAAGCAATCATATTGAGCTCTCTTGCTTTCACTGTCCATTCACACCAAGGTTTTTCAATAAAAACTTTATCTTTTTCAGCCTTAGGAATGAAATGACCATTTGTGATAGCATGCCAGATTCCTCTATCAACTGATTTAACAAAAAATTTCATTTTGACCTTCCAAAATTGATAATTCAATCCATAAAACAAAGGTGGACTGTTTATGGTAGCACCCTCCCCAAATGGTAGTTTTTCAGCCATTTAAAAAAGGTTTTAGGATCGAAACTAGAGTAACTAACAAGAACTCGACTCCTGATGCCATTTGTTAAAATTAGAGGCCTAAACAAGAGGGGGGTGAATTGCTTTCGCAAGATTTTCGCAAAGTTTGAAGGTAGAGTGAAAAGCTCTGAATAATCAACCAATTGTTTTTCTATTTAACTCAATAAATTTTTTGTTTTAAGGTTATTTTCATAAAATCAACCTATTGTTTTCACGAAACAACCGGTTGTTTATACCAGCAGAATATGAAATCAAGTTAAAACAGATTATAAGAGTGGAGATAGAGAGAACCACACAAGATGTTTATATTAGTTCACTCTTAAATAAGAGCTACATTCAGTCCTCAACTAACCACTAAGAATTCACTATGTAATCAAACCAAAATTATAAACCACACACCAAGAGTGATGATCTTGAACCCCTCAAGAACACACCATTCTTTTTTAGCAAACACCACAGTTTCCAGAAACACCTTTCTGAAACTGCCTTACACACGAACACACAAAAATACAATGTTCAAGAATAAGAGAATAGAATACACCTGGGTATACAAAGCGTAAGTTCAAAAGAATACAAAACCCAATCCCATTCCACACACTAGAGATGATCCAAAGTTTTTGAATTCTTGAAAAACATTTTTAGTAGTCTCTCTTTCTTAGTTAATTCAAAAGAATTTTAAACAACCTTTATATAACCTCAATCAATTGGTCAAAGCTGTTAAATAAAAAACTAGGTTGGAAGCATTTAAAACATTTTAAAACACATAACAGAATTCTGTCATGAAAACAACAGGTTGTTTTGCAAAACAATCGATTGAAATAAATTTTCTGTTATGATTTTCATAAAAACAACTAGTTGTTTTATCAAAATAATCGATTATTTCTGTTTGACAACAAGGACAGAAGCAAAGCAAAGTTTTTCCAAATCATTTTAAAAACCACTAAGTGTTAAACAACATGTTTTTTCGACATTTCAACAAGTTGAAATTTCATAGCCTTTTAAAAAATCCATATTTTCAAAAAGATAAAGATTCAAATGAACTCGGATCATCTTAAGAAGTGAATTAACAACTTTAAAAACTTCTAGACAACACACACACACCAGTAGCAAGGTCTTCAAGCTTTTCTCATAGATTTGAAGGCATCAAAGCATCTAGTTCAACATATAAGTATTACATGACTCAATCTTGTGCCAAGGTGAAAAAGATCAAATTGCAACTACGCAATCTAAAGAAAGACTACTCTATCATAACTTGGCAATTTCTTAAAACAAAACTACTTAAATAAAGGATAGAGTCAATTCAAATACAGACCAAACTAAATATATTAAACATAACAAACATTTTTGTTCTTTAATAAAATAAAAGTTATTTTAGTTTTTTAATTATAATTTTCATCTTTATTACATTATACACATATGATAAAAATGAAAATAAAGATTTATAAATAAAAGTAAAAATAAATAAATCAAATAACATAAGAATCTCCATAATCCTTCTTTTTTTTGAACTTATCCAATTCACAAGGCTATACACACTATAAGAAGATAAAAGCAAATTTGTCAAGGATTTGGGTGAGTGGAGGGAGAATATTTGGGTATGAAACCTATCTAAGAGGAAGGTGAGTAGGGGAATTAGAACAAGAGAAAGAACCAATGAAGTCACTTTTTGGGCATAAGTTAAAACATAATTTTAAGGATAAATGGTTATGGAAAGTCAATATAGAATTGAGATTTTCAGTGAGATGAGCATCATATTCTACATTCTAATCAGACTGTCGTAGCAAATGGGGTATTCAAATATTTGTGGTCAATGAAAGCAGGACCGAAAGCAATACATTTTGGGTGGAGGGTGTTGTTGAATAGGATACCAAAAACATTAAACTTAACATATAAGAGTGTTATGGTGGGGAATACTTTATGTGTATTATGCAAGGAAGAGGAGTAATCAACTAACCACGTCCTATTCACATGTAAAATAGCAATGAAGGTTTCAGAATCGTGTGATAGATGGGTAGGGGTCTAATCAGTGTATCATAACCAATCTAAGGTAAACTACCAAATTTCTACTTGATGGAGTTAAGTTGGAAATAAAATAAGGTATGCAAATGGGTCTAGATAACAATCGTATGAGGAATATAGAAGCGTAGAAATAGGGCTATCATCAATAAGGACAAGGTAGATGCTAAGGAGATTTGGAGTCTGGCACAATTAAAAGTCTGGCTATGGATGAAAAACAAGAACCTTAGAGTTAACTTCTATTTTTCTAATTAGTGTCAATGTCCTCCCTTGTGTTTAAAATCTTTAGGATAAAGAGGGGTTTTGAGGTGCCAAGGGCCATAGATTGGAGGTGTTATGAAGGAAAGGGCTCATTCTTGTTACACTACATAGTTACAGTTAATAAGCTTTTTTTTTTTGCATGTATTTGTATGTTGCTCCATCATTTTTAGCTTTTTGACCTTATAAGCTAAAAGGCTATGAAAGGTCTTTGTTTTGAGCATGTGTAGGGGCATTTCACTTATATTTATCTCATCTCTTTCTACTTGACCATCACATCTTATTTGTTTTTCCATCACAAGCAATGGGAAGCATAACTACACAACAACATATAATAGGTATGAGGTTTGTTGATTTTGGCTTAATCCCAAGTCCCACATCGGTGGGTTCATTGTTTGGGAAGGAGGTTTGAGGGTTATAAATTAAACGCTCCTCCTTCACTGTTATATATCCCAATTTGTAATATCTT
>Ga0123342_1009238_pt1 | contig 11915 bp, 8 predicted proteins | sample Turbeawhitnodule_FD_89960 | JGI IMG/M metagenome (GOLD analysis project Ga0123342, IMG submission 89960) | Root nodule microbial communities of legume samples collected from Mexico - Turtle bean Mexico white nodule | ecosystem: Host-associated > Plants > Roots > Nodule | place: Mexico: Nepantla... | reverse complement strand
TAGTACCCAATGAACCTCCTTTTGGAACCACCCTTCTCCACCTCCCTCCCTACACACCTTTACTAGATCTCTCCACCACCAAGATTGATATTTTACTGGTAAATGGGGACAATCTAGCTCCCCTCATACTTGGATTCTAACACCTCCTTCCACTTCCCCTTGTCTTGAGACAGAAACCTCCATCTCCACATTGCTAGGAGAACAACATTAAATTTTTTGATATCTTTTAGCCCCAACCCTCCCTCCTCTTTTGGATTACATAGGTCCTCCCAACTTACCCATGCAATGGGTCTCCTTTCCTTGCCCCACCCCCACAAGAACCTCCTTTGAATACTAATAATGCTTTTGTAAATGGACTCTGGCGCTTTGAAGATTGATAGGTAAAAGAGAGGTATTGCATTGAGAACGGACTTAATAACACACGTCCTTCTTGCCAAAGATAAAAACCGCCCCTTCCATACACTTAACCTTGTTTTGAGCTTGCTTAGTACATGATCCCAAAATGATTTCTTCCTTGGATTCCCTCCCACTTCTAATCCTAGGTATTTGAAGGGTGTTCCCATCAGATTACAATTCAAGAACTTGGAATAACAAAGAAGCTTGTTTGACTGCACATTCACACCTGCGAGCCTTGATTTGTGAAAGTTGATCTTCAAACCTGAAGCTATCTCAAACCCCCTTAAAATGGATTTCATTATAACCACGTTACACCATGAATCTTCGCAGAAGAAAAGAGTATCATCTGCAAACTGGAGAAAAGACACCTTTACCTCCTTATTTCCAACCTTCACACCAGACAAAAGATTAGCTCTCAGTGCTTGCCGTACAAGTCCAGCAAGGCCTTCTGCCACTACTAAAAAGAGAAAAGGTGTCATGGGATCACCCTGCCTTAAACCTCTTGTGGGTTTAAACTCCTCCGTGGGACTAACAAGCACCGAAACAGTAGCAGATTCCAAGCAAGCTCTAATCCAGTTTATCCATACACGATGGAAACCCATCCTACTGAGCATATCATATAAGAAATCCCATCTAACTGAATCATAAGCTTTTTCAAAGTCAACCTTCAGGCACAGGCCCCTCTTCCTTCTCATTCTCATGTCCTCAATCACCTCATTTGCCACAAGCACTCTATCTGCCAGACCTCTTCCTTCTATGAAAGCTGATTGACTACCATCTATAAGATCAGGTAACACTTTCTTTAATCTCTCGGCTAGAACTTTTGAGATAACTTTATAGATGGCTCCCACTAAAGAGATGGGTCTGAACTGGTTGAGATTGCACGGGTCCCGGACTTTAGGTATTAATGCTATGAATGAAGCATTGCACCCCTTAGGAATAACACCAATTTCCTGGAAGCACTTCAACGCTGCTATAAAATCAGGTTTAAGAGTATTCCAACTCCTCTTGATAAAGTTGAAATTAAAACCATCTGCCTGGGCTCTTCGTACCCTCACATTGCCATACAACTTCTTTAATTTCTTCCTCGGTAAAAGCCTCAATCATACTCCGACTTACATCTGGTAAAAGGAATTTAAACTCTACCGCTTCCAGTCTCACTCCAAAATCTTTTGTTGCTTTAAATCTGCTTCTTAACTTCAAGCCGAACTGTACTTGGTTCCTCACACCATACACCCCCTACTTCAACACCCTTCACTTCATTCCTTAGTCTCCTCCATCTCAAAGACGAGTGGAAGAAGCTAGTACATGAATCGCCAAATTTAAGCCAATTGGCTCTGGCCTTCTAACGAAGGAGGGATTCAATCTTTGCATCAACCTCCCAAAGCTTCCTTACCAGGTCTGATTTGAGCTTCCTCTGACTTTCCTCTAAGCAACCTTGGTTGTCCTAGAAATCCAGATTCTCCATGTCCTGTAGCAGGGACTGCTTAGAAGAATTCAGATTCCCAAAAACATCCTTGTTCCAGATTTTTAAATCCACTTTGAGAAGTTTGAGCTTGTCCTTGAGCACCTTTAACACACTTCCTTGGCCCTCATAGGACCTCCACTCTTCCTCCACCATCCCCGAAAAACCTGTCTCAAGCAACCATGCATCAATAGATCTGAAAGGTTTGGGGCCATAATCCTTATCTACACACTTAATCATCAAAGCGCAGTGATCCGAGACTTCCCTTCGTTGGACATATTGCTTACACATAGGTCATTTCTGCAACCATTCCTCAGAAACTAATACTCTGTCAATCCTGCTCTTCGCCGTACCATTTGCTTTAAACCACGTATATTTCTTTTCCACAATAGGCAGATCTAATAACAGATTTGACTCAATAAAATCATTAAAGTCTTTTATCTCACTGGAAAAATCCCCCCTGTCCACCCCTTTCCTTTCACTCCTACTTCTGATTACATCAAAATCCCCACAGAAGCACCAAACTTCAATTTGAGATGCCGCTTTATAGCTTGCTAACTCCTCCCACAAAATTTTCTTTTCCTTTAGGTTGCAAGCTGCATAAACATTTACCACGCAACACCTTTGACCCGATCTGACATGGATACCCACATCAGCTATGTAGCCTTTACCCATGGAGTGACTCTCGAAGATAAAAGCCTCTCTGTGCCACATCGAAAGAAAACTACCACTGCCATTAATCCCTCCATTATGAATCCATCCCACATTGTTATCCCCCCATAGCGAAAAAATCTTGGCATCCGTGACTTCTGCTGTTTTTGTTTCTTGAAGGCATACAAATTCTACTTCCTCTACAGAAAAGCACCTCCTCATATACCTTCCTTTTGTTCCTCCCCCCAGACCTCTTATATTCAAATTATAAATCTTCATAAAAAACCATTCAGACTACCTTCTGCTATGCTCTTCATAAACTTCAGATCTTTGTCTTCCAAGCACTGATATTCTTGAATCACCTCCTCTTCATCACCACGACAAACTAGCCCAATCTGCTTTCCTTGATCCCACAACTTGGTCGGATTCTCCCTGGTTTTATTTTTCCGAATACGATAATTGCAATTCCCAATATGCCCATCAGATATAGAAATCGGCAAAGAACCTTCTCTGACTAGAGTAGACTTCCTTGCTTGCGATGCCTTTTCACTCAGCCTTACAGACCTCCTAGGGTGGGTACTTGGCTTCACCACATCGCAGAACCCTTTCATCTTTTGCCGGCGAAGAGGTGTTTCGCCAATTGTTCCGAAGAACGATTCCTCTACAGCCAATGAACATGGCAAGTTCATACCCGATGTCTTCTTTAAATCCTTAGAAGCCTCAGGAACTTGTTCTGAAAAAGATTTAGTTCCTTGAACACTTCCTTCTAACACAGCGTTACACAACACCATCGCTACGTCGCCTCTACCTTCGTCTTGACCTGCAACCCTTCTATCTGGGACATGAGCGTGGGTTTGTAGCGTGTTCAAACTCTTTTGCGAGTCATCCGAACCAGGGATTTCCCCCGATCCTTCTTGTTGTTCCTCTTTCCCTTCTTGGTCCAGAGCTTCTTTAATCTCTCCTCGCACGTCCTTACATTCGTCGTCCACCATGGAGATGCTGACATTGTGTTTGTTGCCTACAATCGCGATTTCACACGCCATGTGGCTACCACTCGCCTCCGTGTTCCAAGGATGACCCACCGCTTCCCCTGCCTCTAGCTCGCATACACCCTTTTTTCCCAAGTGGGCTTGTCGGCAACTTTGTTTGGAGTGGGCCTCAAATTAAATGGGCCTGGTATTCAAATTACTAGACACCTCCACTTCCTCTTCTAAGACAGCCACAGATTTTTGAAATGTGGCCCATGCATTAGAGACTTTTTGATTTGCAGATAAAGCTGACCCAGCAGCAGATACAGACGGCTTACTCAATTCCTTTCTTAAGAAAGGATAAACCTTCTTTTTCTGACAGCCCTCCACACAGCCCGAACATTCCTTTTCCTGTGTTTTCTCTATCCCTGCCAAAGACCCACCCCTTCCTCCGCCGTAGGACATCACCGACCAGCTCCCATTCGCCCCTTCATCCCCACCCTTACGTTTACCTGAGTCAATAGAAAAAATTGTATTTTCAACAAAAGTTTCTGTTGAGGAAACACTATCTGATGAACTTTCATGGTAAAAGGTACACTTGCATATGGGTTTTTCTCCTACAACTATTGTCGCCTCCTCCCTTAAAGCACTCTTCCTGTAGAAGCTCGAAGTTGAGCTCGGTTGACAAACGACCAACCCAACTGTTAGTCATCCAAGGAAGAGTTAGCGCTTTCGTCATAAGGCTCAGTCCACTCCATTGTTCATGAGTTCGCATTCTGACCACATCTGCATATGACATAGAAACATTGTCATTTGTATGACCTTCATTCCCTTTTTTTTTTCCCTCCAAACCACATTTCCCTTCCTCAGCCCATTAGGGTAAACCTCCCCACCGATTCTTGCCCCTGTAGACACCTTAGATTTGTCACCTTTACGTCCATACCTATCTCTCTGATACCTTGGCAGATTAACATACAACTTCTTGTTACCAATGTAGAGGCTGTCTAGATCCCTCTCCAGCCTCACCACATTTTCAACATAGAAGAACCTAATAAAACCAAATCTTCTACCCCACCATATCATACGCCTTGATATAAACACTTCTTTAACTCTCGCCCATCTCTGGAACAACTTGAGCATCTCATATTCACCATGACTATCTAGAAAATTTGAAAAAAAGAACGTTGTAGACGAATGGGTTGAGAAATGATGTTAGCGTTCCACCGATCTCCTCCAATAATTCTCCCCCGTCTAATTATTTTTTGTAGTTGGCTAGGGAGACACAGTAGGAGATAAAATACAAATACCTTAAGCTAAGTTAGTTTTAGAAAGGTTTCTGGAAACTGTGGTGTTGCCAATGAGTGTTGTGTGTTCTTGAGGTATGTATAACCTAGATGGTAATAGAAAAAGAATTTGAGATTTCTAACTCGGCTTGTGAGGCATCCAGTGACCCGGGTTTCGACTGAGATAATAAAGAGAAGGTGATGTGTGCATAGACGGGGAGAATCTAAACTAGTTTTAAATAAATAAAAAAATCTTGTATAATAGAGTTTATTTTGTTTGTAAATTTTTTTGAAATAAGAAAATTGCTCATAATTTTCTCTTATTAAAAGTTAAAAATGTAAGAAAAAGGTTTTATGATTTTGTTAATTCATCAAATTTTTAAATAATTGATTAAACTGTTCATGAAAGGTTTCAAAACAAGATAATTGAATATCAGTTTAGTTAACTGATTAAACTGAAGAGCATATTTAAGGTTTCAATGTTCTCATAAATTAACTTATTAAAATATTGTATAATCAATTAACTTTTTTTAATTAAATTCAAAGCTGAAATAATCAATTAATGCATGCCATAATTGATTATAAAAAAGGGGTTGTGACTATTTTTCATATTTTAGCAATAATAATCAATTAAATGCTTGAAATAATTAATTTAATATGTTAGAATCTTTTCTAAATCAATGTTTTCTTAACTTTATAAAGAGAGTCTTGGTCTTTTAAACAACTAATACTACTCTAAAACATTATTTGAGCTATTTTCAATTGGAAAGAGTGCTTTAAAAAAAATTAGAATAAAAAGGTTTGTGTTATGCTAATTGCATCAACTTTGTGTTTGCTTCGGTTGTGAATTTTGGTATATCTTTCCTTTTTCCTATTTGTTGGAAGTTTTTCTGTGTATATCATCTTGTGTGATCAATAATTGATAAGGTTTATATCCTCTAGGAGTGTTCCAAGGATTGAAACATATCCTCTTGACTGTGTTCAGGGGTTGATCTTGTTGTGTTTTATTGTCATGTGTTTATAATTGTTATTGTGAGTGTTTGTACAAACTTTTGAAGATATTGAAAATTAGTTATTCTAAGGTTGAATAACTAAGACTAAATGTAAGATAATTTGTGATCTTAACTAGTATAAATTTCTCGTGCAATCTTTCTTTTTCTTTATCGTCTTTACATTGTTGTTAACCAATCTTTTATCAATTTTGATTCCCAAATTAATTGTATTCTATTTGTCAAATTGAATCAGTTTTAAAAGAACTTGAAGAAAGTGAAAATCTTTTGAAAAGGTTTTTAAAATCATTTCATCCTTTCTTGGTTTAACTGCTTTAACTAAGGCCTCTATTCTTTTCTAACACGTAGTAGGTATCCCTTTCAACCTTGCACACATGCTGATACAACCCAACTCGAGAAGCAGATGATCAAGGACACCACAGATACTTCACATCTAGGTCAATCATCTCAGCATACAAGACCAGACCCCACCAAACCTCAGAAGAGCCTCAACAAAAGAAGAACCAGACATGGACCACAATATTAGTTATTCTTCCTTCTAGTATTTTTACAAGACAAGTTTATTTAAATAAATTGAGCTCACTTTGGGGGTTCCAAATACAAGAATAAGCTAGATAAGGGTATACTTAGTATAATTTGGGCTTGAGCCAAATCCAAATACCACTACAAAATAAAATGTATATTGTGGCGGTTATTTTCGTATAAACTGGCATTTATAACCGCCACAATATACACTTGTGTTTGGACCTACTTTGCTTTGGCCGCCCATTCCTCTCACTCTTGCCCACCAAGGCACCCTTTCCTATAAATAGGGTGTCTTGCCTCTTGTATTTGGACAATGAATTTGGAAAATAAAGAAACTCTGCTTGAGTGTTTAGTGAGTATTTTCTCCTAAATTGTGGGTCTTATCTTGTGAGAGCATACTCCAAGTGACAACTCTTCACCACTCATCTTGGAATTATCCATCCTTCCAAGTGGCATGTTCATTCCACAATTTTCCATAAGGTTTGCTTTTCTCTTCATCTTTTCCTTTATTCCATTACGTTTTTGTTCTTTTCATTTGTGTTCTTGTTTCTTCTTTTATAATTTGGTCATTAAATTGTATTATATATCATACATTGTCTTCAATTCCGCAAACCATCATTATCTTCACTTTATCATTGTGTTTTTTCTTTTTCTCTCAAAAAGAGAACCTTCACACTTACTTAACCGCTTGGTTAAGTTTGTGTCCAGTGGCAATCTTCTTTGAGCTTATCACCATATTTTTCTAAATTCAAAAGGCTTAAACAAAAGTGAAACCTCTAAAATGTGTCAATCTAAAATCAAATCACACCACATGCTTTTCCTGAACCTATTGAGAGTTCACATAGGCTTGGGTTATAACATATTGAATATACCCTACTATAATCTTTTGATGCACTCTGAGGGACAAATGAACTAAAGGTTTTGTCTAACATGATTTAAAGCTCACAATGAGTTATTCTTCTATTTAAGTTGTTTCTTATGAAGTTTTGGTCTTTCTTTATCTTACCATCAGAAATGTTGAAGAATATGTGGTTGTATTTATAGGTAAAGTTTTGCACAAAAGAAGAAGGTAAAATAATCCTATAATTACACTTGGAATATTGCTACTACAAGAGAAAAAGAAAAATATAATTGAGCTTATCCTTTCCATTAGACTTGTCGTGTCATGAATAATAACTAAGAGTAAAAATATCTTCTTACTTGTTGTTATCTATGACATATGAAACTTGTCAAATCATGACATAGTTCACCTGATCACGTTAGACGAAGTCTTGGGTTCGTATGTCCTTGATAGTTCAAAACATGTTAGATGAAACCTTAGGTTTGTTTGTCGTTCGAGGTTCGAAGCGTATTAGACGAAACATTAAGTTTGTATGTCTCTTAGAGTTTAAATCGTGTTAAACAAAATCTTTAGTTCATGTATCCTTTAGATAAAGCCTTAAATATGTATTTACATAATTTATATCTTTGGGCAACAGAAATTAAATAACACATGCACTACATGTAGATGATGGTCTTGGTTTGAACTGTTGTCTAATATGTGATATAATTTCAAAAAAAAAAAGAATTAGGTGACTATATAGACGGTGGTTTGTGGCTAAAATTGTCAATGATATAGTAGTCGGTTTTGGTCTAAGTTATCATCTATATTGAAATTTTTTTTAGTTCAATTTGATTATTTGATTTCCTCCTCTTTGTTAACCTTAAATTTATTAAACACCATCCAAATTTAGAAATATGACAGTAAAAAAATATAATACTATAAAATACTCCTAAAACAATAGAATATTAACCACATCAAATAAAATTATAAATTATTTATTTAAAGTGAAAAATTTTATACACTAAAGCACATGAAAATGTCTATTCACTAAAAGCACGTGAACTTAAACTAATACTAAACAACATAAGATTTAACTAATCAAATATCATCATTTATCCTATAGTTATAGAAGTTAAGAAAATATGTTTCCCAAGTGTTCGTCACGTAATCCATTTATTCAAATCGAGTGGTAACACAAATAAGTTGAAATTGGTTCATAGGAAATTAATTAATAAAATTTACAAATAACCTTTAGGTGTAACCATGTAATCTTTTGGAACTTTGCACTTCATCAATCTCTCAAAATGTTATATCCACTATATGAGCTAATTAATAAAAAAACAAGTTAGGAAACATTTAAGTAATAAAATAGTGTAAGTTGGAAATTTAATCATCAATCGACTAATTACTGGAGATACGCGGGTGGCTTATTGTGTAATGAAAAGAACCACGCAACAGTGTGATCATTTACGAATAACACAAGTAACTTCCAGTAACGCCTACATTCAAAAAACCATTAGTATAAGTATAACTTGTTAGAATGTATGGCTTTAAACTAGAGGGGGGGTGAATGGTTTAAAGAGGGTTTTCGCAAACTTTTAAGTCTAGAATGAAATCACTTCAAGAAAACTTGAATCAGAATTCAGTTTGCTAAAAACACAAAGCAAATAAGCACAGCACCAAAAAAACAATCGGTTGTTTTGCAGAAACAATCGGTTGTTTATACCAGTTCACAAATATAAAATTGAATTTAAAGAGTTCAAAGGATAGAGAGATTGAACACTCTTAACCAAGAGCTACATCCAGTCTTCCCAGAAACCATTGGGAATCCACTAAGCAATCAACCCTAGATTACTTACAACACCACCAAAGAAGTGACCTTGATCCCCTCAAGACACACACTTCCTTTGGCTTAGCACAACACCACTAAGAATGCTGATCTTGACAACCTCAAGAACACACAACACTTCTCAGCTTCACACACAGAGTTTTTTCAAAGGTACAAAGGATTACACTTGTTACAGAAAATATCTGAAATCAATACAAGATGAAAATCCTATATCACACTCTCTTTGATCCAAGCAATCTCAAAGCAAACTTCAACTCTTTAAAAGCAAAATCAGTGAAAAACTCAAATCTGTTTTTCTTTTATTAAAACTAAGTTGTTGTTTGTTACATATACTGAACAAACTATTCATTGCATTCAAAGACTGGTCAAAGCATTTAAAACTGGAGTGTATTCAGTTATAAAATCATTTAATGCTCAGTCAAAGCACAAAACAGTTTTCTATTATGGTTCCAAAACAAACAATCGGTTGAATGCTCGAATCAATCGGTTGTTTTGATTTGACAGCAAGTCAACCATCAAAAACAGTTTTCAACCTTTCTAAAAACACCTAAGTATAAAACAATCGGTTGTTTTGACAAAACAACAGGTTGTTTTTCACTTAGTTTGAAAAACACTTTTCTTTGAAAAGGTTTGAGAATGCTTAAGCTTTGGATTCAATCAAGAGTGGATTTACACACATAATCTACCCCAGATCCTATCTAAAGACAGCTCATCAATAGCAAGCACATCCAGCCTTCCATCATCCTTATAAGGGTTTGGATTCTTCAAAGCTTGAACACACTTGATTCAACACAACTGACACTACAAGAAAAATTGTATTTACATACCGATTATTAATTACATACAGATTTAAATTTGTATGTAAGGTAAACGTTACATACAGATTTAATTCAGTATGTAAATAAACATTACATACGGATTTAATTCAGTATGTAAATAGACATTACATACGAATTTTTTCATATGTAAGCCAAAAAAAAATTACATACAAATATAATCAGTATGTAATTTTAATTAGATACGGATTATATTCATATATAAAGGTATATTATATACAAAATTTAAAAAATAATATTTTTCAAATATGTTTCAAAACACAAAACACACCCTGAGTCTCATGAACCCTAGTCTACACCATTCACTCTACGACCTCACCTCCGCCTCCTCCCTCAGTTCCCTCCACCAACATTTCGCCTTTGTCACTGTCCTCTCTCTCTACACTCCTCCCAACCTCCCCTTCCCCGCAACTTCATCTTCGTTGACGCCTCTAGCTTCTTCTCCATATTCGATGTCGACGGCTTCGTCCACCTCACCACGCTCTCCTTCCATCGCAACTCCGCCATCAATGACCTTGTCGTGTGTCTTGTCGTTGTCAACTTCGTCCACAACCGTCGCAACTGTTGCTTGCGCCTTGACAAGGAGGCTACTCTGGTCAAGTTCAATGCCTCTGGTGACCACTTTTTCATGGCCGCGAAGGAGAAGTTTCTGTTTACCAGACCGAGGATGCAGGGATATTTCTCGAAATGGAATGTTCCAAGCCCGTTCTATGGGCTGCTCCTACTAGGGTTTGTGCATCTTCATATTCTTTCTTCGTTTTTGAATTATCATTGAGCATCAAGTTTGCTTCATTGGTTTTTCTTATTCCCTCTGTTTCACAGCATTGCGGTTACACTTGGTCAAGCTGATATATTGTAAAACGCATGAGGCAGAAACCCAAAGCATTTATGCATTGCAAAAATTGGGATCCAGTTCTTTAATCTGATCTGATCATGTACAATGCTGTAAGACAACAACTACATATTTAAAATTTATTATATAGCTTTCTAATTAATGCAATTTTACAGACTTATTGAATCGTCAGATTTCTTCAATTTCTCTTAGGTGCTTATTGCTTGTGTTCCATTCAAGTCGTGGAAAGGTGTGTCATGGGCTTTTAAGCAACTGAGAAAAAGTGGTCTAAAACCTAACGAAGCAACTTATGGACTTGCAATGGAGGTAATTACAGGATGAAATCATCAAACACCAAGTAATTTATGAAGCGTGTATACAGTAGTATTGAAACAGGGGATACAATTAACTCATTATCTCATCTGTTTTTACTTTTCTTTATGAGTTGGATATATTTGAGAATTGTTTTTTGAATCTGTACCTCTTGTGCTATGATCTTTAGTCTGTTTTGTCATTAACAAGTAACAACTTAGATCAATACAATTAAGTCATTTTCATGTTATTTTAAAAAAACAAATAAGTTGTTCTTGGAAAAAGTGATCTCACTAAATCTATGTCTTATTTATTAAGGTAACTATTTGTTATAAAGTGACTATTGCTATCTTCCCTGTAGTTACCTTTCTTATCATCCTCAAAGAATTCTTACTTAATTATTCGTACAACCTGTTCATACTCATTACATAAATGTTTATATTAATTTTACTATACCTTATTTTTTTATTTCTGCTTCTTTGATTAATTTCCAACTTCGAAGTGCGAAATAGTGGGCCCAAAAAATGATTTTGAGGTGAAAGGTATAGTTTGCCTACTTAATTATTCGTACAACCTGTTCATAATGAGTAAGGGAAAGATAATGAATGGTGGGTACCTTGCTTTGAAGACTAGGGTCTATTTTTACTTTTTCTATTTTGATAAATGAAATATTGTGAGGGGAGGAGAAAATATACAAGTATGCAAATAATATAATTTGGAGGAGAAAATAGGACTAGCCATCTTCTGAAAATTAAAATGTAGAAGTTAAATTTTAAGAAAATTGTGAATGTATCTGAGTGGAGAGATGACCCAGGCACGGTCCGTTGATGTAGTATAGTTGTTGACGTGTCGGTCTTCTTCTCTTTCGGTCGGGCGGGGGAGGGTACCTGCGAAGGCACTCCGACGCTCAAGTAAGTATGAGATTCTAAGTGTGGTTTAGTAAGTGAATGAAAACGTACCTTTCT
>Ga0123342_1009237_pt1 | contig 11917 bp, 6 predicted proteins | sample Turbeawhitnodule_FD_89960 | JGI IMG/M metagenome (GOLD analysis project Ga0123342, IMG submission 89960) | Root nodule microbial communities of legume samples collected from Mexico - Turtle bean Mexico white nodule | ecosystem: Host-associated > Plants > Roots > Nodule | place: Mexico: Nepantla... | reverse complement strand
TATATATATATATATATATATATATATATATATATATATATATATATATATATATATATATAAACTACTAAAAAATAATGTTTAACATTGTCGTAAATTTTAAGTAGTCAATCCGTAAATAATATTAATAAGCATGCCTATCTAGTAAAACTTAATAAACTATATTTACTTTCAAGTAAATTATACTTAAATTAATATAATGTGAATATTAATAAAATCATTTGATTGCAAATACATTACTTATAAAATTTAAAATAGTAACAGTTATAGGGGAAAAAAAAAGAAAACATTAAAGAGAAAAAGATAATCTAAAAGATGAAATAATAAAAATATTTTCACAATCAAGACTATCAAAAGTAAAAATAAATTATTTAACCAAAGAAATAAAAAAAATATTCTTGTCTTTCAAAGAAAAACTATAAACAAGATTGAATGAAAAAAGAAAAGGGAAACATAAACAATTAAATATTATTATATCTATAACTCTATAACTGAGAGTGTAAAACTTAATATTATTATACCATCATAAACCATGATATAGTCTAAATTTGTTAACTTTTACAGCAATTATCTTAATAGTAGTTTTTAATTAGTTCATAATGTAAAATTATTTTTATAAGATGTGTGAGTACATGCATGATCATTGAAGTAATGTATAAAGCATGAAGCACACCTTTTGCAGTAGTCTTTGGTACTGTTGCTGTTTTGGATGTTGTGGAGATGTGGAAGCAGAGGAGCCTGTAGTCTTAGTATTGGTGAAGCCTCTGCAGCACCCTACAAGTAGAGGGCTTGGTGGCTCCACATTCTTCTGTGTTTTGGCCCTACAACTAGGGTTAGATGACTGTCGAGACAGGTAAGGAGAGTCTCCCTTGTGCTGAATTTTAGGGCTGTTCTTGAAACTCATCTTTCTTAACTTGATTCAACTTTTTCTGTGCTCCCAAGGGCAAACCCAAATGGAGTCATGAGGGTCCCTTAATATGGTCTTCCACCATTTTTGTTGTGTAGTGAATGCCACATAGCTGGCAACAATGACGGATTTTATGAAGAACACATTACTCAGACAAATGCCTTGTTGGGTTTCTTTCACATGCTTTTGTTTTGTTTTCATGAAACATTGGCTTCTACCTGTCTTTGGAACTCTAGATAATAGAACCATTATATATAATATTTCGTAATAAGCTAGGTCATGAGTTACTACAATGAATTTTAAGAGTTAAAAACGATGTCGAAATATGCTAAGGTAATGGGTGCCAACTTTGGCGGAGTTTACAACACCATTTACCAGAGCATACATAGGTTTAGGGTTTATATAATCAAACCATATGATTAATACCTACTGAGGTAAAAAAACCTCAAGTTTGTTCACGTCTTTTTGAGATTATTAAATTCGAAATATTATTTGCTTTTATCTCTAGCGAGTTGGTGAGAGTTTTTCTTCATATAAAGTATATATAATAGTTGAAACGAAACTATCTCTAATAAAGAATAATGATTCATATAACAAATTTCATGTGATTAATTTATTTTTTGAAATGTTATACAAATTGAACTTAGTAATTTTTTTTTCCTTATTAGGACAAAACACTGGGGAGAATACATCAAGCAATGTAAGAGTTAAACCAAATGATATTAGAAATTAACGAGGGTGGGTTCAACTAAGAATTAATCCTTAAAAGAAAAATGTATTGTTATTTAGTATATTAATACATGTGTACATTAATGGATAGACACTAACAAGACTGCTACGGTACCGTCTCAAAAGGTTGCAATACATTTTTTTATCGCTTTCGTAAAACAAAAGATTCAACAAGGAATAATACAAGCCTACATCTCTACTCGGTGCAATATATAAGATAATCTCTAAATAGAATGAAAAAACCTCTTCCTAGAATCATAGATACATCACAATCAACTTTATTGAAACTTAGAAGATTGCTGGAAGTGACAAATGGAAAGAAAATCATGAAATGGAAACCAATTTTAGATAAAAATAATAATTAATTGCTATAGTGATTAAATTAGAAACCATTTTAGAGACTAACAAATTTTTGGTTTCTAAATTAGTTTCTATTATTGTTAAATAGTTTCTAAATTGGTGTCTAATTAGCAATCAAGATTTTTGCTACCAATTATTTAGATTATAAATTTGGTAGAAAAACATTGGTTGCTTATTAGACACAATTTAGAAACCATTTAACAATAATAGAAACTAATTTAGAAACCAAAATTTTTTTAGTCTCTAAAATGGTCTCTAATTTAGTCACTATAGCAACTAATTATTTTTGGTCTCTAAAAATTGGTTTCTATTTCATGATTTTCTTGTAGTGTGAAGGATCTAAGGGAGGTCAGTAAGTCAAGGTTAATCATAAAAGTTGATTATGAAAAGACATATGACTTAGTAAGGTGAGAATTCTTGTATTGTATGTTAAAGAGACTAAGTTTTTGCGAGAAATGGACAAAATGGATAAAACGATGTTTGAAATCTTCATCTGTGTCAGTTCTGATTAATGGAACCCAAACTTAGGAATTTATGCCCACAAAAGGGGCCTAAGACTAGGGGATTTGATTGCTCATTTCCTTTTTTTGGTAGTAGTTAAAGGTTTGGCTGGTCTAGTAAGACAAATTGTGATTCAAAATAGGTTACATGGGGGTGAAAATAGGTGCTAATCAGATAGAGGTTTCAATGTTACTATTTGCAAATGATACTCTAGTGGTATATGCCAAGCTAAAAACCAAGATGTTATAATTGTTAAGACTATTCTTAGATGTTTTGAATTAGCGTCTGGGTTAAGAGTGAACTTCCATAAGACAAAGATAGGAATTTTAGGAATAGAGAGTCAACAACTGATGTTCTTTGTTGATATGCTTAATTATGCACAAATGTTTGTTCCTTTCAAATACTTAGGATTACAAGTTGGAGGAAACCCAAGAAAGAGGGAGTTTTGGAAAGAGATTATAGACAAAGTAAGGAATAAACTTTCTAAATGGAAAGGAAAGAATCTATCTTTTGTTGGAAGAGTATGTTTGATTAAATTAGTTTTTACAGCAATACCGTTATATTACTTGTCCGTGTTTAAGGCTCCGGTATCGATGTGTAAAGAGATTACAAACTTGCAAAGGAAGTTTTTGTGGGGCTAGGGCAGTGATAAAAGTAAAATTGCACAAATAAAATGGGAATCCTTATGCAAACCTAAGAACGAGGGAGAGTTGGGAATAAAGGATATAAATTTTTTTAATAGAGCATTACTTGCTAAATGGATGTGGAAATTGAAAGTGGATAAATCCAAAATTTGGAGAGATGTGATCTTGTGTAAATTCGTTGTAAGTGATAACAATAGAAGAACCATAACAAGTAAAGCACAATCATGGTGGTTGAGAGATATGTGTAATCTATGTGAAGAAGGTCAATTGGAAAGTTGGTTTCATAAACAGATAACATGGAAAGTGAGGACAAGAAATAATATTCTTTTATAGGCAGATAAATGGTTAGGAAATCACATCTTGAAATAAAAATACTTGAGGTTGTACCTTATATTTAATGATAAATGGAAATCTATTAAGCAGGTAGGTATTTGGACTGAATCGAGTTTGGATTGGAGAAGGAACACTTATGAATGGGAAAGAGAAAAACTCTCATAGTTCTTTATAGACTTGGATAATTTTATGCCACAACAAGACTCTCGAGATAGGGTAGTATGGTTAGTTGAAGAGGGTGGAAATTACTCTGTTAAATCTGCATACGAAGTCTTGCAAAAATCTACTCCTTCCGTTTATAGTTTAGCCATGGATTCTTTATGGGATATCAAAGCTTTACCTAATGCTTTAGCATTAGCTTGGAGAATCCTAAAAGGAAAAGTTTCGACAAGAATGGATCTTATAAGAAGAGGCATTATCCTTCCTTCAACAATGTGCCCTTTATGTAACTAGGTTGAGAAAATTACTCATCACCTTTTTGTGGAATGGAAGATAGTTTATCAAGTTTGTTCAATTGTTTTAAAGTGGATGGGGATACATATAACTAATCATAATGATCTCAAATATCATTTGCTACCGTTCTACTTGTTACAGTTTAATTCAAAAAGGACTTGAGTGTGAAAAGCATTTGGGTAGCTTTTTTATGGAGTATTTGGAGTCAAAGGAATGAAGTTGATTTTAAAGAAAGGAGGGTGGATGCCGAAGAAATCTTTAACCTAGCACAACTACAAGTATGGTTTTGGATGAAGAGGAAAATAACAAATTTTAGTTTTTCATATTCTAACTGGGTTTTATATCCTCTGAATTGCTTGCATTCTTTAAGTTAGTTATGATTATATAGCTTTAACTTACAAATTTTGAGAAGTTTAGCTATTGTTTAATGTGATTAATTTGGTAAGATATTGTAAAACTAAAGCATTGGTTTTGGTTTTTAGTTGGAAAATTTATCTAAACATGTGTTGTTCAAGGGTATTTTTCTTTATGATTGTAGGAAGAAGAAAGGGTGATGCAGTTAGGTGTGCTTTGAAGGAAAGACAGAAAGCTAGGAAGGAATTTGTAATGTGGGTTGTCATAACATGGGAGTATGTGTTAAGGAAGAGCATGAAACATGGAAGGTTGGAGGATTCAATGGAGAAGGGCTTGTTGCTAAAAGAAGGGAGGTTACCTGGTTCAGTGACTATAGGGGAATACATGAAAAGTACAGTGTTGTTGCTGTAGAGTGGGTATGCTGAAGCCAGTTGCGAACTATGCAGAAAAGGCATTGTAGTGTCCACACCTCATACACTTGGTGTTAATCCCAACTGGAGGAGCAACAACTATGGTGTAATTATGGCAGAGGCTGAAAACTCTGCTAAACATTCTCAAACTTGTCGCTGATTGTTGATCAAGTAACTATTATGGTTGTGGAGGGTATTCAATTGGTATTGGAAACAACCATTTGTTGTTTGATGAGCCAGCAACCTAAGACTTATAGTATCTATGGACCGTAAATTCAGAAATTGCGAAAAGAATAATTTCCTACCATAATCAACTTCAAATGCTAAGGAAGGAAGGGTTTTGGAATTAGATCACTAATATCATCTTATAATGCAAATAGTTTGTGAACAAAAGGGTCAGCACCGCAAATTAGAACACCTTCTAACTCAAAGAAGTGTGTCCTTAACTATCATGACAACAAACTTGAAAACTTTTGATGTAGAAAGGCATTGTGAGGATGCTTAATGGTTACATGGTTAAGGTGTGCAAAGTCATGGATGATAAGTGAAATTGAGAAAATTATGTATGTTATTCACAACACAGTTAGTTGTCATTCTGGGTGGATTTAGACTCATATTGGTTGCAATATAGTTAGTTCACTAGCACAAAATGTATAAACAACGACTATTTATTTAATGCGGTTTTAGGGTTAGCCGCTGTCTTTCAAAACGCGGTAGCATTTTTTAAATTAACTTCATTTACGAAAACGCATGATTTACGAATGCGACTATTTAAATAACCGCATTCTTAAATCAAAGCGCATGATTTACGAATGCGGCTATTTAAATAGCCGTATTCGTAAATCAAAGTGCATGATTTAAGAATGCGACTATTACTAATAGCCGCATTCTTAAATCATTTTTTACCCTAATTTTGAAGCGCGCCTCTTATGCTTTCATACTTTCTTCCTTTTTGGTGTTTTGCGTTTTCTCTTTGTTTTTGCTCTGGTGTTCCTCTCATCTGTGAGTTTCATTGTGTTTTCATACCAATGTAAGTTCGTTTCGATTCGCTCTCTTTCTTCTTCCCTAATGGTTTATAAATTTTTTTCGTTTCACTTATTTGTTTGTTTTCTTGCATTGACAAATGGTTTTTTGACGCTTCATTTTCTCTTTTGTTTATGCTCTCGTGCTTCCTCTTGTTTTCTACAAGCCTTCATTGTTTTCTTTGTGCCATTGTAAGTTCTTTTCGAGTTCTCTTTCTTCTTCACCATTGCTTTATATATATTTTTTCGTTTCTCTTATCTATTTGTTTTCTTGTATTGACGAAAGTCACCAGCTTCATTGCCTACTGTTTGGATTTTTGTTATGTCGTATTTGCTTCGTTGTTGCTGCTGCCACCGCTATTGCTGCCTTAGGATTTAGGGTTTTAATTTATTTTTTTTAAAAAAAATAAATAAGAATGCGGCTATTTACCATAGCCGCATTTACGAATGCAGCTAAATAGCTGCATTTGTAAATCTTCGATTTAAGAATGCGTGTTGATCAAGTGCGGCTATATAACCGCCCTTGTAAATGTAAAATAGCCGCACTCGTTTCGCCTGTCTGCACTAGTGGTTGTTTGTTTGCAATCACTTCCAAGATCATATTTCATTCATTTGATCACTACACTATTTTTCACTTTAGGTCACACTGAATTGTCAACAGATAAAAAAAGTGTTGCCTAAAGTATGTATAAACAATGAATTGTTATTATTGTCCATATAATAAGGTTTATGTCTCTCTGACTCAATATTTCAAAAACATTGCCTAGTTATTTTAACCAACAAGTATAAAAGATAGACCAACATAAAAATATTATGAGTACTTTAGAAATTATTTTTTAAATTGTAGGTACTTTAAATAATAAATATTTTAGTAAATTGTAGGTAATTAAGTGTTTTCTTTTAATATTTTATAATTTTATATAACTTAGCTAGCTATTATAAGTGGCCAATTTCACATGGAATTGGGTTTAAAAATTTACTATGACCTATTTTAACTGTGTATTCAAATTGTTGTTCCTTCCTCCCATTTTCACTCATCCTCGTCACCTTGTGACTTGGTTGCTAGCAATTGCATTAGTTGGTTCACCTGTATTGAAATAAGTTTCTCCTCCACTGCACTTTTCAAACCCAATTATGATTTTGCCAAGTCCCTACTTCATCTAAGAGAGTCTATTTATCATTAGATACTAAATATAATATTTGAAATTTGTCATTAAGTGTTGTATCTCTATGTAATCATGTTTTTGATGTAGTATGCTAGTTTTTCCTCATATGACACTAATCTGGTATTTAAAAGGTTTCACATACTCCAAGTGTTCCTTATTATATATTTATTATTTATTCGGGTAACCAAGATTGTATTTGACCTTATTCCAATTGGATTTACAATATATTTTCATAATTGAAATGTTGAACATAAGACATTTATCTGAAGTCAGCTGAGGCTACATCAATGGATATTCAGAATAAATTTCTTTAAAATAAAACTAAATACAGAAATGAAAAACATAAAAATATATTTACTTAGGAGTTTTCATATAATGTCACATGATACGTATTAACAAAAAGTTAACTGTCACAGTTCTCTTCTAGCAAATATATATAACGACAATAAACAAAAAACCCTCTGCAAACTGGTTGGACTAGTTTAATTATTTGGTATCTGTTTTCAACAATTTGGACGTGTCGAATATGTTTTCTTGTCGATTCTTTATCGATCAAACTTTACGATCAGTTGAACAGATCAATTCCTGAACACCTCCCTTTTCAATTCGATCCATTTTTTTGTTTCACAATCTAGTCACCTAGCTAGCTGGTTCACCTAAAAGAGCCACCACTTGAGGCAAATAAAATTAGTTAAAGTATACAAAAAGCAGTGCACACACCGCGAATATGCATGCACAAGATTCATTAATTTCAAAATGTTCCAAGAGTGCAACAAAAACATCACCAGCACCATGTTTTTGTCCTCCAAGAGAATCTGCATTGTGTAGAGACCAATCTTGTTTGTATTATGGAGACTATAACAGGTCTGAAGTTTGTCGACAGCATGGATCATTATTAGAAGATTATAGAAGGTAAGTGTAGTGTCACTGAGCACTTGATCAACCCATCTGAAATCATCGGGACCAACACCAGTGTGAACGTTATTCTGGGATGTGTGCTTGGAAAGAGAAGAGGGAGAGAGACAGCGAAAAAGATTCTTGCATTGAACTGTACAGAAACATCACAATGATGGTCTCAGTTGTACTTTGAAGCACATAAAGGGAAAGTGCATGGTTTAACAGTCCAGTGGAAACTCACCTCGGGATCTTCAACGTTCATCACTTTGTCTTTCCCTAACGTAACAAAGCAAACTAAAGGGACCCAACTCTGGTATGGACCACATGAAGAAGGAGAAGCCATAGCCTTAGAGACCCCACTGTTTATCTTCCACCTTAACTTTTTCTTCCTCTTTTTTGCTGCACTGTCTTGGAGATACCCGCTTGACCACATGGTTACTTACAACTAGCTACCACCCTAAAAGACCCTTCCTTCTATCTATTACTGTTGCCCTCTTTGCTTTATCTCTTTCTTTGCTGTTATTCATTTCCTTTTCTTTCCCCATTTTTCAACATGGATATTGCATACAAAATAAAGTTGCTGCTGTCATCTTGCAATCGCTTCTGTTTAGTTTTTTGTTGCCAAATCAGTGTAACATTGGTCAAACAATCTAACATATTCTAACGTACATAATATATAGAGAGAGAAACACACTCACATAGGAAAAACGTTAATCTGTACTTTGTTAATTAAGCAACTTTGAAATATAATATCTACATATAAAGGGGTTCAACCTAGTTGAAGATATTGGTCTCATTTGGGAACGACTCAAATGTCAATTAAAATATATATAATCACGTTCAGTCCCTATCTGAATCTGAATCTCAAACAAGATTGTCTCGTCAAACGAATGCATGTGAAAAACCAAAACCAAAACATCTAAATAGAAATTTATATGGGTTAGGGAGATGGGTTGTTGAAAGATAAAAAAAAAGTCTGAGAATTATGCAAATCAAAATGAGGGCGTGATTTCATTTTATTACGAAAAATATACATTAACATCTTTGCTCTAATATATAACTCTGGTCTAAAATTTCAATTTTATGAAATAACAAAAATTATCTTTTTTTTAAGGTTTTATAGTGGACCATGTTGTAAATATATATTCCTATTGTTATATATATAAAGAACTTAATAACTGTAAAAGATTTATTTTGTTATTTAATTATAAATTATTATTCATAAAATTTTTTAAATGATTATTATAAAGATTAATAATTTTTGTGTGATAGATGATAGTGAAAATCTGATAGTTTTTTCATATATAAAATTGTGCCAGGTTTGAAAATGGATGTTTTCAAAATATTTTTCAAAGTTTTCTGTAAGGTAAACTTTGTTAAAGATAAAAAAAATAAAATAACGTAGCCATCCCAAAAAATAATAAATTATTTTTTTAAAATAAATTAAAACTGATAAAAGAAACCGTTGTTGTTGTGGTCGCAATGGAGTGATCTAATTGTGGAATTTGTGTAAACCATAGGTATATAACCAGTTAAAAACCCTTGCATTATTTTCATCCTTTACTATTCTACTAATTCACATATTATTATTACTATATTTTTTAGATAATTTTCAAACCGAGACTCATTCTGGTGTGGACCACATAAGGAAGAAGGAGAAGCCATAGCGTTTGAGGCCCCTGTGTCTGTGTTCCACCTCAACTTTTTCTTCCTCTTTTTGCTGCACTGCCATGGAGATACCCGCTTGACCACGTGGTTGCTTACAACTTGCTACCACCCTAAAATACCCTTCTTTCTATCTATCACTGTTCCTCTCTTTGCTTTATCTCTTTCTTTTGTGCTATCAATTTCGTTATCTTTCCCTGATTTTCAGGATTCACCTTAGATCGTTCTGTTCCCACTCCAAAATATTAAGCACAATTATGTTGGACAACAAAAATCTGATCAAAACTATTTTATTTACTCGGTAATCATACATGCTTAACAAAACATCTAAGGAAGGACAAGAAAACTTCAAAAATGGGTTCTGTAATACGTGTATTGAACATAATACTACACTATGAGGCCATTAGCAATGGCGCGGTTAGTACCAACATGAGTGGTTTCATACACTGGAAGCTCCTCACAGTACCTTTCACTTCCAAACACAGCCAAATGATCAAGCTCGAAGAGATCCGAACTTGCATAACTCGATGCATCATCATCATCATCCTCCTCCTCATCATAATCAACTTTACTCCTCAAAGACAAGTCCTTCAAAACCAAATCATTGCCCTTCTTTGGATTCTGTCGGTACTCTCTCAAGAACCCTCTAGAAGCTTCTTCCCCTTCACACAAACGTTTGTGCCCACAGGGTCGACTATCTTCACCCACGATTACACTCACGGGGTAAAAACGCACGGTTTGCTTCACCCCATTGCGCATCCTCTCTCTTTCTGAAGACATGGTTTTGCTCAAACAAGAGCGGGACAATGAGGAAGCAGAGGAGCACGTGGAGGAGCTGGATGAAGAAGAAGAAGAAGAAGATGAAGAAGCGTGTCGCACTTCGCCGCACGAGCGGGAACTTGTTTTCTTAGTGTTCGCGAAGAGCGAGTTGAGGAAACTGGTGACTCGACCACCAGGAGAAATCGGTTGTTTCACCTTTTTAAGGTTGTTGTAAATCTTCAACGCCCGGGACTTGGATTTTATTAGCATCTCCTCATTGCGAGCCGCCACGTGTCGCTCCTCAGAGGTGTGGGAGTTCCGACACAATCCCTCGAACATGCGAATTCCGTATCTCTCCGACCGGAACGACGCGCTCGCGCCCACGAGCCTGGCGCACGGCACCAGACACGGTTCGCGCGAGATGGATTCGTTGTCGGACGATGAGAATCCAAAGCTGGAATCCGAGGAAACCGAGGTGGAGCTGAAGAACAAAGCATCCTCGTCGCGGTGCAATTTTTTTTTGTCGGCTTTCGCGCCGACAAATTTTTTATCCGCGTCAACGGATTTCGAATTGCCCCTACTACTCTGTTTCTTGCTGGTGCTCATCGTTGTGTGTCTGTAGAATTTGGTTTCGCCGTTTTTTCTCTCTCCCTCGTCGATGGAACTGTAGATTTGGTCAAGGAGAGTGGTAGAGAAAGATGGAGTTCGTAGCTTGTTGTCATCGTCTCTTCGGGGCTTTTCTAAGTTGTACATGTTTGTTATGCGATGCAACAACTGAAATCAAGAAAGTTGTGAAAAGAATTCAAGGGGAGTAGGTAATGGTTCTTGAAGTTGAAGATGGGTGAAACAATGAAAACGAAGATAAGGTCCAGTGATTGAAGAAAATGAGGAAGAGAGAGTTTGTTTGTTTGATGGGATTGAGAATTGGTGGTGGAATGAGAGGGGGAGTTTATAAAGGATTGAGAGTGTGATGAGGCTCATGAGTGTGAGTGTACATGGTGGTCCACAAAAGCAACAATACGTCCCTACCCATAACCACATTTGAATCAAATGTGGCTCATAGTTTTTAAAGCTTCTAACATTATTATATTCTGCCAAAAAATGGTTATATCGCAAGCTTTTTGAATAAAATTAAACCATAAACTAGTTCAGATCCCTAGTTACCTGCATTTCTTGATTAAGTTACATGCACCATATCTCGTAAAATATAATGAAATAGTAGGAATTATAATTTTAGTTTGATGCTATAAGACTAATAAATAAAGTGATTATTTACAATACATGGGTCTCCCACCATTCCTCCATTTTGATGACAACCTCATGCTTGTGCCTTCCCATCACGTAGTTAGATTTAAATATATATGTATATTCGAGTCCTCATAGTGAGTAGGTCATTGTGTCTATTTACAAAGAAACCAACCAACAAGATCATTCTCATGGTCGCACGCCCCTAACTACAGGTTTTCTATGCTTCATGCTTCATTTTTGCATAAGATACACAATCTTCAATATGATGATTTTTGGACTTTTATGTCAAAATGGACACTCATATTTCATTCAATCTTGTAGAAATAACCTGATAAGCTTTACTTTATTTTATTTTTTTGTTTTCATGTATCAGTGATGGGAAATAAACAGTTCTCATCAATTGTATATATATATATATATATATATATATATATATATATATATATATATATATATATATATATATATT
>Ga0123342_1009236_pt1 | contig 11917 bp, 4 predicted proteins | sample Turbeawhitnodule_FD_89960 | JGI IMG/M metagenome (GOLD analysis project Ga0123342, IMG submission 89960) | Root nodule microbial communities of legume samples collected from Mexico - Turtle bean Mexico white nodule | ecosystem: Host-associated > Plants > Roots > Nodule | place: Mexico: Nepantla... | reverse complement strand
AGAAACTAAAAAATTAGTTTCTAATTTTATTATTTTTAGAGACCAAAAATTAGTTTCTAAATTAAATTAAAAGTGACTAAAAAAATGGTTTCCAATTACATCTTAACAAGAGACTAAAAAAATGGTCTCTAAAAACAACTTTATTTTTATTTTTATTATTAGCTACCAAAAATATAGTATCTAATTATATTATAATTTTTATTAATAATAGATACCTTTTTAGTAATCAATAATTTTTAGTTTATAAAATAGTATCTAAATTGGTTTCTATAGAAACTATTTTTTTTAGTTTCTAAATTAGTTACTATTACAACATTTTCTTGTAGTAAATTATTTGTTTTCTCTCTCTCAAATAACACATTTTGGTGAATTTGATTGTGTAGAAGGCAGAAGAAGGGACATGAAAGAAGAAAACGAAGCAGTTTGGAAAAGGGAAAAGGAAAATGGTGGATCTTAACCCTTTTTTTTCTACCTATAATGTTGAAGGAAAAGCAGAAACATGTTATATTTAATAATAATATAATCAAGTTATATCATCAAAAATTTCAAATTGCCATTGTTTTTATTTTATTTTATTTTTTCACTTACTTTTACTCTATTTCTTATCGATTTACCATAGTAGTCATTATTATTTTTTCATCCACAGACCTTGAAATAAGATTTTATTTAAAAAGATTGAGTTTAGTTTCACTTGGATGACTGATTTGTTGGTGTTTTTAGCACTTAAATGTATTCTAGTATTTTAAATTATGCAATGAGTATTTAATTTATACAAATAAATTTTATAATAATTAAATAGTTTATATATAAACTACACTGATTAACATTTGTAATAATCAATATTTTTATATTAAGTTGTATTTTATATTTATGGTAAATAATTTATATTATGATACAAGTTTAATTTTAGTGATTGATAAGTTTTTCTAAGAAACATCGAAAACACTTTTGCTGAATAATGTTTTTTTTTTATAAAAGGTACACTGTATGGTATAAACTAGGCCCATTGAGCCCATGCCTCTGTTCCATTAAGCCCGTCATAACTGGATTTAAAATCCCTGCGAATTTTTTTATACCTAGGATATTAATTACTTAAAGATTGTTGATTAAAATATTAATTAAGTTAATATTAATTAAAAAAGATCCTTTGCTTCTTTGAATATTTTGGAGGGATTTTTTTTTTAACATTCATATCTTGAATCAAAGACAATTATACTTATATTAGATAATTATGAAATTTTGTTTTACTTTATCGGAGTCTTTCTGTATAACATCAGTTTTTAGATCTTGAGTTATTTTCTAATACAAGAGTTAAGATAAACATTTTCATAATTTTCTATTTCCACTTTAATATAAATAAAACCTTTGTAAGATAATTTTTTTTAACTCAAAATCTTATTTAATATACATAGTTCTAAATTTAAAATTCTCTCATATTATATCGATAAAATTTAATAAAAAATTCTTATAAGTTTTAAATTTAGTACTACGATAATGATCCTTGTATTGGAAATTTTCTAAGATTATCATTTTGTTTGAGTCCCTTAGTATGTTATGAATAAAAAGGACTTTTTCTTCAATGATATATTCTTACAATTTTAAGGTTTTTATTTATTTATTGAAAATGGTTACTCGTATTTATTTGGAAGTTTACAATTACTGGGCCACCTCTCAATCAATTGAGATAAGCCTTTTCGTTGTCTTCAATGTTGAATAAGTTTTAAATATTAAAGTAATATTAATTGAACCTTACGAAATTTAAATGAAAAGATTTCATGATATTAAATCTTTTAAGTTATGTTTTTATTACATATTAATTATAATAAGAAAATGAAATAAATATTAATAATACATTAAAAATTTATTAAATATCAATAAATTTAAATATAAAAATAATTAATCATTATATTAAATAAATTAAAAGTAATTCCTATTATTAATAAAGTTTATAAAATATATTTTTAAATATTTAACATTAATTATCATTTTAACTATTAATTACTTTAAATTTTAAATTAATAATTAATTTAAATAAAAAATTATTTATAATTTAAAATAATTAGTAACTAATAATAAGTAATAATTTAAAAATTATTTTATAAAATTTTATTAAAAAAAATTATTTTAAATATCAATAATTATTTAATTTATAAAATAATATTCATACTGACTAGTTATTTTTTTATTTTAAAATTAATTATATTTAATAATTTGTTAGTAACGTCATACCTATAAATAATTAAAAAATATTTTGACTAATATTTAAGAAAAAATTTCTAAATAGAACATAAATTAAAATTTGAATGCAAGTACGCAGTTCCGTATAAAACAAACTAAACAAGGAAAGAAAGAAATATGTATAAAATTAAAATATTATATTATAGTTTTGAATAAATATTAGTTTTCTTTAATAAATGAGGCATGTGAGTCACACCTAATATATATTAAAAATAATACAAAACGTGGAAAAACCTGAGCAAAATCTACTTAAGTGAGGAACCTTTATAAAGAAAAATAAAACTATCATTAATAATTAATTAAAAATAGAGTTGACCGATCATTAATAAATCTAAATGTAAGTAATTTCAATATAATCAATTAAAATACCAAATAATTAATTAAACAATATAATTGATGTCGGGAAAATTTATTATTCACAATATAAGCATAAAAATTAATTAGCAAAAACTGAAATTGAAATCGTAATCAATATTGCAATAAAAAAAATAATTAGTTTTTGCAGTCTCTTGTAAGTACAACATATTAAAATTAGAGGTGAGATTGCAATATAAGAGATTAATCATGGTATAATGAGGCCAAATACTTGTAATGTAAGGTAAGCTAAAGAAATTAATATATTCAACAATTTTTTTATTAATAATAAAGAATTCGAAAATGTTTATTTGACAATATTTTAATTATTTATAAAAATTAACAATTTTATTAATTTTGAAAAAAAATCTAATATTTTACGTTTTGCGTATATTTGTATTAAGGGTTTTTTAAAGTAATTTAAATTTTTAATAAATACATTATGGATATAGTTTATTTAAAAAACATTGTTAATTTTATGAAAAACTAATAATATTTGTGAATTTAATTTTCTTAAATATTAAAACTGCAAGAAAAAGTATCTATATCACATAGAAGAATGTGCACCAAAATAAATGTTATTTATTGGAATAGATTAGAGTTTCTCGAAAGTATAAATGCATAGCAGATAGAGATAAACATGATTCCCTTCTTTCCTTTCTGCTTTCTTAATTTGATACATATCGTTAAATTATAAAATTAATTAAATTTTAAATATTTCTAAATTTTTAATTTTTAATTAGGTTATTATCATCTTATCTTATCATTAACTAAAATAATGTGATCGTTATTTTTGTATTGTCATTATTTAAGTGTTTCTACTCAGAAAGTAAAAAAACAGTTTAATTAAATAAATCTAAGTATTTTCAATCTAGTATTATTAAAAAAATTGTTAAATAGAGTATTCAAACAATTTTTATTTTTATTTATTTGAGTCAATGTTATCAATTGAGATGACGAAATCAAGACTATGGAGTTAAACAATAAAAAAGAATGACATTATGAAATTTTAATTATTTTTATAAAATACAAAAATTATTTAAAATAAATATTAAAATAAAAATCAAATAAATCCTATCAAGACACCAGACTAATGTGTGAGTGCAGAAAGTGATTGAATATTAATGTTATTTTATTTGATATCTGAGATTTGATGTGAAAATGTGTGAGAGTATGCTCTTTCTTTCTTCTTGTTGTTGCGTTGCCTTAAAATAAGGAATTAAAGGAAGAATGAAGAAGTCATATAAAAAACTGTACATTAATATTAATTTAAAAAATTAAAAAATAAATTTATTTCTAAGAAATTCATATAAAATGAAAAATACTTCATTGTATTAATAAAATAAGATATATTAAATAAGAGTAGAATCAGAAAAAAGATTGTGTACACCAAAAAACGATTATAATGAGGAATCTCCTTTATATATAGGTATAAATATCATACATACCAAATAATCTATACTAAATTATTTAACCCCCTTTCATCTCTTATTTAGGATGATAAATATTAAAATATTCTATCACGAAAATCATTAAATAAAAACTAATTTTAGAGACAAAAAAAAAATTAGTTGCTATAGTGACTAAATTAGAAACTATTTTAGACTAATTTTTTGTTTGTTTCTGAATTAGTTTTTATTATGGTTAATTAGTTTCTAAATTGGTATCTAATTAGCTACCAAAGGTTTTGCTACCAAATTTAGAATATAAATAATTGGTACTCAAAACCTTGGTAGCTAATTAGATACAAATTTAGAAATTAGAATTCTTTATGAATAGATATAGTCTACATATATATCGTTTTTGTTAACATATGAGTTTTGGTTTAATCCTCCAAATTTTGGTATTTTATTTTATTTTTCTTTTTTTAATAATAATTTTTCATATATTGTCAAATAATTGTTGTTAATTGACCGGTGTTAGGATAGCTGAGATGTCAAGTTGCATAATAATACCTAATTATTGCAAAAAAAAAAAACTAGTCTCTAAAATGTTCACTATTTAAATCATTATAACAATTAATTAATTTTTATCTTTAAAATTATTTTTTATTTAGTGATTTTTTTATAATTTATAAAGATAAATTTTGTTCACACAAACTTATGTCTTTCTCGAAAAACTGTTGTTTTTTTAATAAACAATAACATGATTTTTTTTGAAAGAAAAATAAATTATGCATATTTATTTTTCAATAACGTGATTTGATTAGACAACATTGATACAATTATTATATTACAAAATGTCATAAAATAAAAATAATTACTTTTTTGTAAAAATTACATTAATAATGTATGAAAGTGTTTCTCTTATTATTTTCAAACTCTCAAATGATTATCTTGCTAGAATCCAATATATATAGATATTCCCTTTGATGCATTGGATGCTTATTTTTTCCCAAAAGAAAGATGAACATAAAACCAGCCACATAATCCTTCTTTAGGGTTGATTACAACTCTTATATGGAATGAGCATGCCCTACAAAAAAGAGTTGCCTCTCAACCATAAATGGTGGTGTGGTGATGATGCTAACTACAAAATAATAAGTACAACTTTTATTTGTGAGTTGAAAAAAATTTGATTTTCACTTGAAAAAATTAGAAGAATCCAAGAAAAAATATATCAAACTAAGAATAAGTACAAATTTTATTTGTGACTTGAAAAAATTATAAGAATACAAGAAAATCATTCATATAAGTTATGATTTAAATAAAGGATAAATCGTTTATTTTTAAGGTGAGAAAAGTGTTTAAGAAATTTTCTAAAAACGAGTTAAGTAAAATAAGCAGAATCAAAATGGTGACATATCAATGAGGTGGTTAGGTTCATGCACTACCTTAATCGCTCTAGCATAAGCAATTAGTAGTTAAGTTAGTGCATACTTAATTTTTGGACAACATTAATACTTCTAGAACCTTCTACAATATTCCTTAACCTTTTTAAATATCTCACTTTTTACAAAAACTATTATGTGTCACATCTTCATATCAATTTTTAAACTATAAATTCAATTTTTCATCATTATATTAAGAAGTTCATATGACGCCAAAATCCCTTTTCAATTTATCATATGAACGTAAATCATATAAATCAAACAAAATATAATTACTAAATATAATCTTATTTAACCAAGATCTATTACTGTTAGCACAATATTCCTTCCCATTCTGTACGATGAAGATATATAATAACTTGGTCTAATAGTAAATCTATTTCAAACCATTTTTATGATTATCAAACAATTAGTAAAAGACCATATATATATATAATATGTATAGTTTAATTACATCATCAATACATGATTTAACCCATTGGTATAATATATAGAATGAATTAACATGCATAGTAATGGTTGAGATTGTGAAAATAATGGTAATTAATCCCACAATGGAGATATCTATGATTTTGTGTCTAGTATCAAGAATGACCTACTGAATATTTATCTGCTACTTACATTATTGTGTTTATGGTTTATTAAGGTGTTGTGTTTTTTTATAGGGGATTAAAAATAAAAAAAAAATGTCTGTTGGAGGCTAACTTTTGGTGAACTTTTTATATTTGTATGTATTTTGAAATTTGTTGTGATGATACACTCCAAGAGTAGATCTCTTTGATTGTTTTGTAGAATAAGAATTTGTTGGGAGTTTAGGATAGAATGTGGAGTGAGGTCCTACTCTTTTTTTTTATAAAGGTTAGGTCATCCCTTAAGTGATTCATATTTATTTATTATTTCTTGGTGATAAAAAAACTAAAATGATTTAATTTTTTTTTTCTTCATGAAAGGCAACATTATAAATGTTACTAATGCACATATTTTTGCAACATTTAACAAATATTACTAAATAGTTTCTTTTAAAATAAAATAAATATTTTTTAATAAATCATACTAGTAATATTTCATTTAATAGATTAAAATTGTGTCCATTAATATTGATGTTCATCGTAACCTAAACTAAAACGTACAAAATTAAACTTTTCAAGATATAACTCAAACAGTTAATTTATACTTACTAAAATTTTAATAATTTTAAAAATAATTTAAGAATAATAATATCTTTATATTATCTTGATGTTTGATATATTAAGTGCGGCTTAATGTTAAAATCTGTTTAAAATGCATAGAAGGAATATTTTGAGGTAATAATATGAACAATGTTAACAAGAACAATGTTAACACAAATTACACACTTTGCAAAGTTCAAATAAATGTTATGTCTAACCGTGCCATTGAAAAGGATAGTGAAAACCATAAAAAAGAGAGTGATGGAATGCCAACAAAATGTCGAAAGAAAGAATATTGAAATTAAGAAGGTCGCATCAAGAAAGACAACGCTACTTTATGCATATGAAAGAAAATATGCTCAAACAATGACCAAAGTCCTTCACACTGCTCCATCATTCACTTTACACCCATCATTCAATTAGGATCATTCATAAAAGTAAATAGCAATAACCCAACAAATACACACAATTCAACAAAACATGTAAAATCAAAGAAAACCCTAGAAAAAGGGAATGAAGAATTTGGTTGGAGAACTTGAAATGTTAATGATTTTGGAGTGGAGGAACCAGAAGTAGAGGATAGATTGAATGAAAAAATTGAAACAAAGAAGAGATGGAGGATTGAAGAAATATTGGGGTTGGACTCACTTCCTATGTGTAGGCCCAACTCAATATTAATCATCTTTTGGTTTTTATTTTTTGTACAAAGAGAGCTCTCAGTAGATAGAGAAAAGAAAAGAAAAGGAGAAAAGAGTGAAGAGAGGAAGTTCGTCTAGAAACTTCTGGCCGCCGTCGAACCGTTGGATCGGGTTAAGTTTTTTCAGCAGGTTCATAACTTATGTTACTTCAATCTGATCGTTCGGATCTTTGAAAAGTTGTTTGAGCAGTGAGAAATTCGTCTCACGCTGCAACAACGTTTTTTTAGGACGGAAAATTTGTCCAATCGTTGTTGTTGCTTCGTCCATGGTTGGATCGGACTGAGATTTTGTCAGCAAGTTTGTAACTCACGGTGCTTCAATTTGACGGTTCAGATTGTTGACAAGTCATCGGAACAATGACCTATAGGCCGTGTACAGTAGCTGCGGTTTTTGTGAATTTTCTGATTTCTTATTCTCTATTTCATCCCGTTATCTTGCTATTTAGCTTATTATTGAGCACAATTTGTGTTGTGATTTGAGACTCTCTTGTAACCTTAATTTTGATTATAGTAGAACTTGATTGGCTGACTTCACGTTGAGAAGGTTTTACACCTTAAAATTTTTTGTGTTTTGTCTTCCTTCCGTATATTTTTGTTGTTGTCATTATTTGTTATTGTTCCTCACAGATTCTTGCAAGTTGGAAAAATTATTATTAGCTGCTTATTGTTCTGGTTGAGTTATTATTTTACCGTGTTGAATTTTCCATCAACAAGAACGAACCATTGTTGTTGCTCCCAAATCATCTCTAAAATCCCAAATTCAATTCAAATCATCTCCTCTCAATAAAAGTCACGAGCACCCGAAAGGCATAAATCGCTCTCTCCTAAGCGCTTCCAACACCGGCGAGGCGTTTCGGCAGAAGGTGCTGAACACCCTTCTTTTGACTGCATTGAGTAATACATGTTACAAACATTGAGGAAAACATTAAATTACAATTAATACAAAATGTTAATGTTTTTCTAAAACAATTACTTTTTTAGTAACATTTTTTAAAAATATACTATACAATAATTTAGATTTTCTTATAGAAACGCTTATTTAAAAAATGTTACATTTATTTTTAAAAATGATACTATAGGGTATAAAATTGATGTAGTGTAACATTTTTTGGTGTTGTGGGTCCTTTGTCAAGCTTCTTAATGTTGATGTTGCAGTTGTTAAGCTAACCTTCACTTTGGTATATATCAATAGTTGACACTAACACGCTCTTAATTGGTTTCTTTCAAACAAACTCAATATTATTATTATTTAAAAATTATAAAATTGATGAAATATTCAGTTACTTCTAATAGCAACACAATGTAACTGTCATTAGATTAATCATTTCATAAACATATGAAAAACATTATATATGATTGATTTTGCAGATGTTGTAAAATATATCAGAATTGAGATTTTTTTTTTTATAATTTATCTTTCAACTATGAATGTCTTCCAATGAAATAGAGGAATTATGGAGATTGGACCATTTGAAAACGTGACATATTGCTACTATGTGTCCTTTGAACCAGTCGTCAAACCTGGTAAAAACAAATAAAATCTAGGTTAGAAAGTGTTATAAAATTAAAGTGTAACTGCTGCCAGCATTAATCCGCTTTGTGATCATGATCATAAAGATTTAAAACATGTAAGGAGACAAAAACACCGAATAACAGAAAAGAATTTGAAGATATTTGTTAGTATCCATGTTTAAGGTTTAATTTGAATTATCATATGAATGTCAAGGTCATTCAATATGTGTGATTGTTAAAAATAACATAATTTCTATGAGTTCAAATTCTAGAAAATGTAATTTAGCATTATTATGATGTAATCTCTAATAAGTTATCTCACAAATTTCATATTTAACTAGTTATCTGAGAAGTAAAGAACAAATGGGTGATAGATTCCTTAAAATTGTCACACATGACACATGCATATGTATTAAGGAGAATACATCTATAAATTAAGTTTTGAAAGTAGGTACTTTAATTTTTAAACAACCTCTAACAAAAGAACAAAGCTGAGGGAAGTGCTATAGTATTCCATAAAGTTGTGTAAATGTCAACATCTTCCCCCACCAGGTTGCTTTGCATTGTTGAATATGTTAAACACTATATTATCATTTTTCCCCTCATTCCATTTTCATTCGTCGACTTTATGACTTTGTAATTTAATATTTTTAACCTTATGTAGTATTTCATACACCAAAGTTTCCCTCATGCAAACGATTTCCTTCTCCACTTAAAATTCCAAGTCCATTGATCAACATACCACACTCCCATCTCGGCTATCAATACCTTTTTTTGCTCAGAATTAGCATATACATTCTAGGATATTTGTCCTTTAGAGATTTATCATCTAGAATCTTATTCCCATTTCTAATTTTTCATGTTATTCGTGAACCATTTCCCCCTTTTTCCCTTCTTCATCACCACATACATTTTTAAGATCCCTCCATCATAAAGACTCGTTCTTGTTATCCTTACATTCTAATAATGAATGTCATGCATCATACTTTGATTTTAAAATATCTATCCACAACTCATTCTCTTCCCTGCTTAATCTCCAAAACCACTTGCCCAACAAAGCTTAATTAAAATTTCTAAGGTCTTTAATACCTAAATCACCTATATGTTTAGGTTTGCATATAACTTCCCAACTTACCCATTCTATTTTCCTATCTTGGTGTCCCCAACCCTTAAAAAGTTTCTTGGCATTTAAAACAAGGATAAATAATATAAACGCACCACAGATAATACTGATTTTATTAAGGTCACTCTATATGTAAAGGATATATGTTTTCATTTCCATTAACTAATCTCTTTTTAATCTTAGCCATCAAATCTTGCCAAAAAGATTTTCTTCTATGATTTCCTCCAACCAAAATGCCTAGGTATTTAAATGGAGGACCATGATATGACAATTTAAAATCGCAGAGAACCTACGCAACTTGGACTGATGTACACCCAAACCTTCTAATTTTGTTTTGTGAAAATTCACCTTTAATCCTAAGACTAGTTTGAAACATCTAAGGATATTTTTAATAACGAAAATGTTTTCCGTATGTGCCTTACAGATGAATAAGATGTCATCTGCAGACTACAACATACTAATCTTGATGATATTCTTCTTACCTATTTGAACACCCTGCAAATCTCTTTACCCTCTGCTTGCCTCAACTTCACCTAAACCTTCAGCAACAATTAGGAAAAGAAAAAGGTGTGAGATGATCACCTTACCCTTTTTTAATTTGAATCCATCTATATGTCTCTCGTTTACTAAACATATACAGATGAGGATTCAAGACATTCCCTAATCCATTTGATCCACTTAATACTAAAACATAACCTTCCATCATATAACACAAAAAAATTCAATCTAGGAAATCATACGCCTTCTCAAAATCTACCATCATTATAATATACTCTCTTTTTTTCGTAAATCATCAATGATTTCATTGATCAATACCTTATAAGAAAGCATATTACTTACTATCTATGTTAAGTATGTATGTGAACCCATCTAATGTTAGCCTTATACAGGGGTATTTAGGGTATTCATCAGCTGTAGTTAGTTTTCAATACATACTGTATTGTTGTATTCTCTATATATACCCTTAGTGGTATATTTTCCAATAAGATAGAATTACTGGTTTTTGCTTCTTAAACTCTGTTTCTTCTTCTCTGTCTTCTTCTACATCTTCCACCATCAATTCTTCATCTTCCTCCTTTCCCATGGGGTCTCTTCTACCACATCAGTTCACTATTCCCATCACCCTAAAACTGGATAATGACAATTTTCTTACAATCTATAATTTTATGGAGAAAACTCGGTAGACTTTTTGCCAGAATCATAAGTATCATTTTAATCTTTTAATTTGATTTCTGCTAAAAAAAATTATCAATTTTCTTTTGCGATGTATAAATTGATAACTTTCTTCTTTAAGTTTCTTTCAGTGACAAACCTTTGTTCTATCTTCATTCAAAACTTGAGATTGAACAAGCCGTACTACTATATGCCTTCTCCATAGGAAGTATAGCCTTTCATATGTCTTCACATCTAAAGACAAGTATATTATATTAATATGGTGACAGTTTCTGTCACCCCTACATATAAACTATGCTTTAAGAAACAAATTGATGTGAGTTAAGCAGCTTTTATTTATTAGCATATGATTATTTGGTTTGGATCTAAAGTAAGCTTATATTTTCAATTATATATATTGGGTAGTCAACACTACTATCTGGCTGCAAGGAATATAATGCAAAGATACCTACCTAGATACATATTTTATACATCCATTCAAATATATATTATATTACCTAAATATATGTAAAGTCTACAATGCCAAGTGAGTATCTTAAAATATTTAAGAAAGAATAAAATATCTTTCTATGAATATTTAATTTATTTAAAAGTACCATGAATGTTTATTCATATGCATGACATTATTTTGATGAGCTTTCGGTTTTAGAAAACATTATTAAAATAAATAAGTTCTACTTCTGAAATATTGGAGGATAAACAGAAAACAATATGTTAGCAGAAAATTAAAAAAAAAAAAAAAAAAAAAAAAAGAAAAAAAAAAAAAAAAAACTTTTTTACAAAATTAATTTAAATTTAAAAATTTTAAAAAATTATTTATT
>Ga0123342_1009235_pt1 | contig 11918 bp, 6 predicted proteins | sample Turbeawhitnodule_FD_89960 | JGI IMG/M metagenome (GOLD analysis project Ga0123342, IMG submission 89960) | Root nodule microbial communities of legume samples collected from Mexico - Turtle bean Mexico white nodule | ecosystem: Host-associated > Plants > Roots > Nodule | place: Mexico: Nepantla... | reverse complement strand
GAGGTGTCTTTTTGGTTTCCCTCTTAGTACCTTCCTAAACACTACTCCTATATGTTTTACAAATTTATACAAAAGAAATTACAAAGAAAGATATTAATTGGAGCCCATTCTTGAATGCTTGTTTGTCTTCTTGTTATCTTTGTGCTTGATCCTCTCTTTATTTAATTCTTTCTTTAATTTTGATAAGACTAGAAGGAAGAACTTTAAATGTTTGGGTGGATGGCCTCTTCCTCCATTAGTAAAATCCTCTTCTTTTTTATCTCCATCATTCTTCATCTAAGCGTACACATTCCACATCAAATGAGGTGAGAGATGTGGGTTGCTCGAATCACGCAGTCGACCTTGCTAGCCGACCGTCCTATTGTCCAAATTATGAGTGGGTTGATTCACGCGTCTTAGATATCCCTACTTGTTTTAAAGGGTTCGTCCAATTTAGATGGTTTTCTGCCTAAATTTTCCATCTTAAAACCGGACTCCCCCTCAGATGTGGTTGCAAATGATAGTTATAACCACATTAAAGGCACTCAAACACCCACTCTCGTTTCTAAAATTGTTTTAAAGTTATTTGAGGGAACTTGTGTTGAGAACTATTTGGGGTCAACTCTGACTAGGAAAATTCTTGTATATAAGTCATCCATTGTGACTCACCTCACTTTCGTGGGAGTGAAATTGGAGAACTCTCATACTTGATCTCTTGATTTACTTATCCAAAAATAAAAAAATATTTTCAAAAAATCTTTTGATGACTAAAGTTGAATTGTAAACTCTTGAAAACATTTTCTATTTTAATTCAACAAGGGGTGATCCTTAACATCAATCTAGGGTTCATGGTAATCAAAACACTCAAGATTTTTCTAATGTCCATGAAAACACTAGCAAAACAAGCAAAAGATTTATTTTGAATTGAAGGAAATGTTTTCAAAAATTTTGATTTCCCAAGAGAGGAATATATTAAGGTCATCATAGAAGACCTTCCCAAAGTCAAGATGATTATAGTAGTCATAACAACAAAAACTACTACCAATAAAATGCTAGACAACATAGACATCGATCCCATCATGTACCTAAAGAACCTAAGATTTACCTTCCTTATTTCCACGGTTTATCAAACATAGAAGATTACCTAACTTGGGAGATGAAGGTTGAAAACTTATTTGAGGTTCACCATATAGATCATGAGAGGAGGGTTACCTTAGCTACCTTTAGTTTCCTAGATTCAACCATGACTTGGTGGAAAACCTATACAAGAGATCTTAGGTTACATAATTTTCCCCAAATAAAGTATCAGAATGAACTTAGGTCAACCCTTAGGGAGAGGTATGTACCTTCCTACTATGATAGAGAATTAATGAAATAACTCCATAGGTTAACCTAGAGAGACATGATTGTAGAACAATACAGGCAGATAATGAAGTTATTTATGTTAAGGGCAGTGATTAGAGAAGACTTACCATAGCTTGGTTCCAAAGTGGTCTTAATTATTAAATTAAGGATAAAGTTGAACTTTTTTCTTATAATGATTTAAATGATTTAGTTCAACTTTGTGTTAGAGTAGAGGAACAATTAAAAAGAAAATCTTCTTTTCGAAAATCATCTTCTTCTAACTATCCTAAGGATTTTGAAAAGAAAAATAATTTGTTTTTTGAAAAACCAAGACCACTAGAGAAAGAAAGGGAAAAGGCACCTGTAAAAGAAAAAAGATAAAAATAATTATGTTTCTTCTTTCAAAGAAGTTAAAAACTAAATAAGTCCAATGTTTTAAGTGTCTTGAAAAAGGTCACTATTCTTTTGAGTGTCCTCAAAAGTAAAATTTGGTTTTAAAAGAGGAAGGTACTGAAAATATTGAGACTTTATCTTCCTCTAAAAATGAAGAAGAAGTTGTAAATTATGAGGAAGAAATCGAACCATACACAGGTGAGTTATTGATAGTCCAACGACTTTTGCAAAGTCTTCCTGTTAAACTAGAATAATCACAAAGAGAGAACCTATTCCATACAAGATGTAAAGATTTCGATAACATTTGTTTTGTAATTGTGGATAATGGCTCTTGTTGTAATCGTTGTAGTTCCAAGTTAGTGAATAAGTTATCCTTGAAAATTATTCCACATCCCCAACCCTATAAGCTAGATTGGATAATTCAAGAGGGTGGAGTGGTAGTGAAAAACCAAGTAGGTGTCCATATAACCATAAAAAAAGTATAAAAAGAACATTTTATGTTATATTGTTCCAATGAATATAGCTCACATTATTCTTGAGAGGCCCTGACAATTTGATTAATTCCTATCATGAGGGTCATAAAAATAAAATCATCTTTTCTTTTCAAGATCATAAGTTTATTTTGTGACCTCTTACACCTCAGCAACTAAGGGAGGTTGAAATAAAATTGAAAGCAAAAATAGATAGTGAGAAAGAAAAACATGAAAGAAATAAATAAGTTGTTCCTTCATCCTCCAAACCTCTATGTTTACTGAAATCTACATTTGAGAGAGGTAATTCTTCTTCCACTATTTCTTCTTATTTTATTAGTAAAAAGAAATTTCATATATAAAAACAAAGACAAATGACCATTTATTTTCCACCATGGTTTTTTATAATTTTTCTTTTCTTCCTTTGTTTTCCTATTTTTTTTTTTTTTCAGATGGATATTTGAACATGGTGTACTATGCTAAAAAAATTGGTCAAGGTGCTAAAATTAAATCGGATCTGAGGACAAATCCTTTTAAAGAGGGAGACCATGATGGATGACCATTCTCTCTCAAGCCACCATTTTCTCAACTAAGAGCAAATGAATCAACCTTGATAAAATGCAGAAGAAAATATCTGTCTTAGTCTTGTATAAATTTGTAAATAGTAGAATAATTTTCTTTTGGCTTTGAATTTCTAAGCTAAGTTAGTATAAGAACGTTGGGCCTTATGTCCCCTCAGTATCAGTGTAGTTAGTTCGAGTAAGTGGTGACCCCTGCTACCAACTTTCTTCACAATTAATTCATCTTAGAAATTTTGAGGTTTGTCTTGTTCTTGTATAGGATGGTGCAATTGATGAGATATGTGTAAAATCACTCAAGTGAAGGATACAAAGGTCAAGTTCTCTAATCTGATTGTTAATGTAGTTAGTGATAGTTACATTAAGTGGTGACTTGTGTATGAATAAATGGTGTCTTACTACCAAGTTTATGCACAATTAAGTAATTTTAGAAATTTTAAGTTTTGTGGTGTTCTTGTATGGGGTGGTGCATGAGGTGTGTGTAAAGTGACCTCAGTGGAAGACACCAAGGTACATTTATCTAATCTCAGTGTTAGTTAGTCAAAGTAAGTGGTTACCCCTATATGAATAAGTGGTGACCAGCTACCAACTTTCTGCACAATGAAGTAATTTTAATAATTTTGAGCTTTGTCTTGGTTTTGGGTAAGGCGGTGCAGTGCATGAGATGTGTGTAAAGTGATCTTAGTGGAGGACACCAAGGTTAAGTATAATCTCAACATCAATGTAGTTAGTCACAATAAGTGGAGACCCTTGTAGCATTAAATGGTGACCTACTACCATTTTTCTGCACAATGATGTAATTTTATAAATTTTGAGCTTTATTTTGTTCTTGGGTAGGGTGGTGCCTGAGGTGTGTGTAAAGGAACATTAGTGGAGGACACCAAGGTCAAGTTCTTTATTCTCGATGTGAATGTAGTTAGTCACAAAAAGTGGTGACCTATATAGGAATAAGTCGTGGCCTGCTATCAAGTTTCTGCACACTTATCAAATTTTTGAAAATCTGAGGTTAATGTTGTTCTCTAGTAGGGTGGTGCATGAGATGTGTGTAAAGTGACCTCAATGGAGGACATCAAGGTCAAGTTCTGTAATCTCAGTTTCAATGTAATTAGTTAAAGACACATTAAGTGGTGACCTAGGTAGGAAAAAGTGGTAACATACTACCAAGTTTATGTATTGTGATGTAATTTTAGAAATTTTGAGCTTTGTGTTGTTTTTGGGTGGGGTGGTGCATGAGGTGTGTGTAAAGTGACCTCAATGGAAGATACTGAGGAAAAGTTTTCTAATCTCAGTATCAATGTAGTTAGTCACAATAAGTGGTGACATGTGTATGAATAAGTGGTGACATACTATCAACTTTCTGCACACTGAACAAATTTTTAACATTTAGAGCTTACTATTATGTTTCAATCGGGTTGTGCATGAGGTCTATATGAAGTGACTCCCGTGGAGGACACCAAGGTGAACACTTATTGTAGTGGAGGAATCAAAGTGTAGTTGTGTACAATATTTATAATTTATGTTTTAGGTTGGACAATTTTATTAGTCAGTGGTTCTGTTACCACTTGTCAAAATGTTTAAAGTAATCGATTTCATTTTTCATGTGATAAATAAATTTCACGTGTAATAAACTCAGTTGACCTCGTTCATCATCCTCCCTGATCACTGTACAAAAACTTAAACCAGGTCATAACATCTTGAACTATTTTTTGAATGACCAATGCATTAACTTCAACCATACTCGAGTTCAATTGGTCAGTACTTCAATAAATGAAAGTCTTCATACTAATGCTAATCGCAATATGCATTTAAGCATACAAAAATGCATTTTAAATAAAATTATAGCAATGATGTCAAGAAAATCCAATTAAAAAGTATACTTACGATAAATATTTATATTATTCATGAACATATTTGACTAGAATAAATTGAGATGGTAAGAATATGAAAATAGATATAGAACACTAATTAAGTTGAATGAATATTATTATAATATACTATTAATATTAACATTATTATTAAAATTAGTATTAATATTAAAATTAACATTATTATTATTAAAATTATTATGAATATTATTATTATAATTATTACTGCTAGTATTATTATTATTATTAATATTATTGTAATTATTAATAATATTAAAATGATTACTATTATTATTATTTATTGATATTATTAATATTATTATTATTCTAATTAATATTATAATTAATAATATTATTATAATTATTGTTATTATTAATAATAATAATAATATCAATAAGAATAATAATAAAAAACCAAAACCACAATCAAATATAAACTAACACATTAGGAAAAGCAAACTTTACACTGAAAATTTTGCAACTGCACCGAAAAGCTAAAAAAATCCCATATTAAAATCTACAAGCAAAAAGTTTCAACAAATCATGGATCTTCCGATGAGAATAAATCAATAAAACACATCTTTGTTAGTCTAACAGTCAGAACTATTCTCTCACTCATCACTCTTGAATTGCTTCCAACTCCAAAGGTCTTCTTGCTGAAGTGAGAGTTGAAGTCGTTGAATGAAATGGATTAGGAGGCACAGTTAACTGGTGTTCCTCTTTAGTTTCTAGCATTTGTATGACAGATTTTATGGATGGACGGTTCACTGGCTGCCACTGAATGCACCAAAGTCCAACAATGGCTAGCTTCTTCGCAATTTTAACATCACCTTCATACTCAATATGGATACGTATGTCTCCATCAACAAGATTATGGATCCAATCTGGGTACAGAACATGGATATTTTCTGAGGATGACATGTCTACATTCTTCCTTCCTCCAACCATTTCTAGCAACAACATTCCATAACTGTAAATATCAGACTTGTAGGATACATTTCCGAAGTTCCTGGAGAAAACTTCCGGTGCCATGTATCCCAAGGTTCCCCTAGCAGCTGTCATGGACACCAAACTTGGATTCTTGAAACACAATTTGGCTAATCCAAACTCAGAAATCTCTGGAATGAAGTTGTCATCAAGTAACACATTCCGAGGATTGATGTCAAAGTGAATAATGGGATGATTACAACCTTGATGGAGATACTCAATCCCTTTAGCTATACCAAGAGCAATGTGTTGCATCTTCTCCCACCCAAGGAAATGCTCCTTGTCATCGGGTGGAAATATGAAGCTTTGTAGTGAACCCTTTGGAAACAAATTGTAGACAAGAGCACGATGGATTCCTTCGGCGCAAAAGCCTAGCAAACGAACCACGTGAATGTGGTGGATTTTTCCCATAATTCCAACTTCGTTGATGAACTCATTCCCATCTCCTTCAGTATTATTGATGATCTTCACAGCCACGAGAATCTCATTCGAAAGTTTGCCTTTGAAAACAGCTCCATGGGCTCCTTCCCCTAGTTTTTCTTTAAAACCATCGGTGATTCTCTTGACATCGGCGTATGTAAATCTCGTAGGCTTTTCAGCTTTGTAATCCTCTAAGAACTTGTCCACTCTTGCTTGGTCTTCTTCCTTCTCTCTAAAATAGCGGAAAATCTTAAAAGCCATAATTCCCAGCAGGCCAAAAACAATTGAACCTACGATAACTGTAACAGACTTCATTAAAAAGAGTGAGAGAAATGAAAAAGTTAAGGGAAGTGTGTGGAAGAATCTGGTCTCACCTGTACTGGAAAAAATAAAAGATCTGAAATTTGTGATTCTTTTATGGAGGCCCTTGTGGTCAGAGCAATCCAAACATTCGATAAGTTCGGTGCTGTTGTTCTTCCATTTACATCTTTTGCCTTCAGCTTCGCACGCAGAACAAACTGGTTTGGACCATGTCAACGTGAACTCATTCTGCAGCATCTCGATTGCCGAGACTGGTGCAGTACCATCGGACATCTTAGAACAGAATGTCAGGTCCCATTCCAAGACACTTGCTTGAGAATCAGTAACGTAAATCGGACAGGAGATCATATCTTGGTAGTAGCCATATTGACTTCTGAGTGGACTATACGGAAGTGAAGAGCAGTCAAAGAAGCTCACGCTGCTTTCGGTAAAGTAATAATGATTAAAAGAATTGCTGTGCTTTAGAAAATATTTTGGAAGGCAATTCTTCGGGTCTTTCAAGTAAATTTGCCGTTTTTCGTAGTCTATGTTTATGACGTGGAGTTTAATGGTAGGGAGGAGAAGCATGGTGTTGTTTTCTTGAGTGCAATACAGACAATACCCAGGATGAGCACATTCATGCGTCCCCTTGGCGAGTTGGAAGGGAAATCTAATAGGTGTTTGGTTTAGCCCACAAGACAACTCCCTGCACTCGTTATGATCGCTGCTACCTTTGATAAGAATGAGCTTTAGGAATAGCATTATTGTGATCAATATGCCATAACCATGGAGAGACAGTAGACTAGGCTTTGCCATCTCAAGTCTCAACAGTACAAGGTTTGTTTTCTTTTGAAATAAGAAGCTTATGTTAGAGAACCAAACTCGGAGCGTTTTCAATTTATGTTTACAAAATGAATAAATTGTTTACTATTACATTCAGTTCAGGAATCCAGATAGAAGATGCAGTGAAAGTCAGCGTAAGTCCGCGTTTTAACTTTTAAATATCATCGCAAAACTTTTGAAAGAGAAAAATACTGTACCTGCAGACAACGTGATCAATATGGAATCAACTTGGAAGGGCACTACTGCAGTGGTTGGTTTTCTTTTGGGAAAAGAACGTGATTACAGGCAGGAAAGACACAGACCACGGATTTTCCTTTATGTTTACACGATTTTTATATTTTTGTTTGTTGCCTTTAATCTTGGAATTCAGAGAGGAAACACGGTCTAACTCAATCCAAGTCCGCGTTTTTAACTTTTAAATGTTATTGCACAACTTTTTTTAAAGGGTCCATAAGGAATCGCACTGCAGTTTTTATATTTGTTAATTTCATCTAAGAGTAGAAATCCAGATAGAGAGCTTCCTGGTAAAAAATCTAAGCCTGCCTTTGAACTTTTAAATATTGCCACACTAACAATCCCACGGTCTAAGTCTGAATCACAAGCCTCCAACCATGGTCATGTGGAGAGAGATGTTGTTATTGGTGATCTTCTTGGTGTTTGTAGTCCAACAAATATGTGCTACGCATGAGCAAGAGCATAGTATGGATTGTCCGACTTCTTCCTGCGGGAAAATCACAAACATAAGTCGGCCATTCAGATTGAAACGTGATCCGATACATTGCGGCGACAGCAAGTACGAACTTGATTGTGAAAATAATGTTACCGTGTTGTATCTGTTCTCGGGAAAATATCACGTTCAGGCAATAAACTACAATAATTTCACAATTCGAGTGGTTGATCCGGGAGTTGAAGAACCAAGTTGCTCCTCCCTTCCTCGCTATTTCTTGTCTGAATCAAATTTCAGTGATGGTTATTTCATTGACGTCGTGGCTCCATACCTAAGCTATCAATACCAATCTCATCAATCTGGTCCTGAGTGGAATAGTCTTTGGAAGCACATAATTTACTTGAATTGTAGCCATCCAGTGAGTGAGAAGAATAAGTACGTGAATACTGCTCCGTGTGTGAAGTGGCAGTCGAAAGGCTACATGTATGCCACCGCTGCTGATTACTTAACAGCAGCGGAACTTAAAGTAGGTTGCGGTGTAAAGCTGGTGTCTCTGACGTCTTGGTGGGGTTTGGACGCAAATGAATCTTCCTACACTGATATGAACAGGGCGCTACTTTATGGATTTGAGATGTCGTGGTTGCATTTCGCCTGTGACCATCAATGTCGAAAGTCATCCGATGACGAGTGCTCTTTCAACACTTCCACCCTCAAGCTTCAATGCGCCCCCTTGTGCCAAGATAAATTTGGAATACTGCTAGTTCGGTGTGGTAAAGGAATTCAAATTCAACTTAAATTAATAATATTTATGGCATTATGCAGTATTCTTGGTCTCGGAGTGGTAAGAAGAATTCTGAGAATCATATTTTCTTTCATTTTCAGGTACAGGGATATGGTCACAGCTGTTAGCTTATCCACAATGTAAGGATTGTGTCTCTTAAATTACCTGCGCTTTGTTTTTGTGCGTCATAACATGAATTGATTTTGATGTTTCAATATTCAATTATATACTTTACATAATTTATTAACTCTGAAGATATCTATAATTTCATACTTATTAATCATGTAATAAAACATTGCTAAGCATATGTTATTTTTCGATAGTAATACATTTATATTTGTCCCCTCTTTCAAAATATTTTGTATACGGCCAAATAGATTTAATATAAATTAGTAAAATCACTCGCATTGTCACAATTTATAAACAACGACTTTGTAGTATCCTGTTAACCTAATTTAATAAATATATGTATAATATGAAGCAGTTACCTAAAATAGAGATAACCTTTTATTTGTAACCCTTTTATACAATTAAAATATAATTATATTTTATGTTTGATGTCTAAAAATTAATGTAGTAAAAAGCCTCAAACCAATTAAGATAGTATAATTAGAGTTCATCATCTTATATATACTATGGTTTACTTTCAAATTTAAGACTTCAATACGATTTTATCTTTAAAAAAAATATTTAAATTAATATTAACCTCTATTTATAAACAATGTTTATTCATAAACAATGTGAAGACAACCTTATGGAAGATAGAGTAACATTAAAACTAAATTTATCGATATAAGTTATAAATTACTTTTGTTTTATAATTACCAAGTTAATGGTTAGTATCAAATTTTACAAACCAAATTTCTGTTTTATTTTAACAAATATATATTACATATTATATCTTATGTTAATTAATTTCCTGACAAAACAAATATTTTTCACACCATTTACTCATTCAATTATACTTTTCTTGCAGATTTTTTTGAGAATGTTTGCAGAGGTGAGTTCATCTACTTCTTTATGCTACAAACAACATTAGTTATATTCCAGCTTTTTACTATAACATTGATTATAATAACTTTTATAAGGTATTTTGTATCATTTCATCTAATAAAAAACTTTGAATATATCAAGAAACTTGATTTTCATCTTTTAAAATAGTGCACTTCAGAAAATAAAGTGTAATTATTGATTAAATACTATAAGACAATCACGGAATAAAATTAATGTTAAAAAAAAAAATCATTATTTTTTACGGTAACTTATTTAGAATTTGAAGTAGTTTTTTTTTTATCAGTAAAAAATAAATTAAATTTATGGAACACTGTAGTGTGTCCCAATCCTATAAAGAACCATTCCTTCCCTCAACAAGATGAAACCAGAATTAATAGAATAGCATGATACAGAAGGTGATGCTTGAAGACTGAGAATACCTGGCAAAAAATCAACAAAACTGCACCTTCAATCAGGCACACCATCTGCTCTTGAAAAGCCTATGGTAGCAGACAAAAAAGACCTAACCTGCTCCTACTAAAAGGTTGCATCACACCACACAGCACCTAAACATCCCCTTAGAATTATGTTCCTCGCCAGATTTTACTCCCCCTTCTTCACTTAACAAATAGAACCAGGGTAACCACCCTTCATGCAACTTCCATATATCAGATTATTTGGTGGCCATCTGATTACAGCACCTTCAGCTGCACCTTACGGAGCTCCCTTAAAAAAACTTCGCCACAATACATGATTTGAACCATTCAAACCTTGTGGCACCTTGCATACCGAGACCAGAAAAGTGGCTTCTATTCAAGGTCAACTTCAGCTGGCAAAGAGCTTCCCGCATTCCGCCAAGACCAAAGTCATACAAGCATCTTGGCTGCCACTTAGAAAAAGAGCTTCCTACGCTTGGTTAAGGCATAAGAACATTTTTCAGTGGAGCACTGCTCCAGATCCACGTCTTCGTAGATGAGGTTCCTCCTTATGAAAACAAGGTGGTCTAGTTCCACCCAAAGCCATTAAAGTCCAACTATAGCAGACCTGCGGCAAGACACCCATTCAACAACAGCTTTGAGGCCTCTCAGACTTCTGAACCTTGTCCACAATAGCTAGATCTTGTGCTAGAATCCCTCGTGATTCGCTTCAGCTTCATTACAATCTTCTTAGAACCTATACTTAATTCTACTTTCACTTAGCAATCCTTCAGATTCCTTAATATGGCAATACAGATCCCAAAAACCAAAACAACCCAGCAAGATCAAAATTTCCAGCAGCTCTCAAGCTGGCCAAAAGATCCCAAAACCATATGCTTCTCTTGTTAGCCTAGTATGTAGCCAATACACTTTTGAATTTTTATATTCAATTGTGTAGCTTTGCATACCAGATTCAGAGTTACTGTCCCACCAGCACCTGCATCTGTGTCATCGCCCTATACTTTCACACTTATTTTTGTTGAATAAACTTTAAATGAAATTGGTGGGTTTTAAAGTTTGAAGTTACTATAAAAGAGTAGAATGAGAGTTTGGATATGTAAAAGGTCAAAAGTTGTGAGTGGGATTTTAATTATGTTGATATTGGGGTTTTAAGACCAAAATGAAGATTTTTCTAGAAGAGCTTCCTAAAGTCTATAATAGGATGTTCTATCAATTGTAATATGCACCACAGAAAGAAATACAATAGAGAGAAATTCAAATAAGAGTGTTTTCTTTAGAGAAAATTCAAGTGTTAGTGATTGCTTGTTTTACAATTTGGTATCAGAGCGGTTGATGAGTCGAGCTTGTTTTACCAAATTTGTTTTACAATTTGGTATCAAGAGCCAATGACGAATGTGATGGGTCAAATACCGCTACCACAGTTAACGAAAGCGTCACCATATGATAATTGGAGCATTCAAATGAAAGCTCTTCTCGGTTCTCAAGATACATGGGAGGTGGTCGAAGAAGGTTTCGAAGAACCAACAAATACCACGGGTTATACGACGGCTCAAACCAAGGTGTTGAAAGAGATGCGATCAAAGGATAAGGTGGCACTATACATGTTATTCTGAGCGGTTGATGAGTCGGGCTTTGAGAAGATTGCCAGTGCAACTACTTCAAAAGAAGCGTGGGACATCTTAAAAAAGGTGTTCAAAGGAGCCAACCGAGTTAAGCAAGTGCGTCTACAAACTCTTCTTGGCGAGTTGGAGAGCATGAAGATGATGGAGTCAGAAAGTGTATCTGACTACATTACGCGTGTACAGACTGTGGTGAATCAACTCAACCGAAACGGTGAAAAGTTGACCGATGCACGAGTTGT
>Ga0123342_1009234_pt1 | contig 11919 bp, 9 predicted proteins | sample Turbeawhitnodule_FD_89960 | JGI IMG/M metagenome (GOLD analysis project Ga0123342, IMG submission 89960) | Root nodule microbial communities of legume samples collected from Mexico - Turtle bean Mexico white nodule | ecosystem: Host-associated > Plants > Roots > Nodule | place: Mexico: Nepantla... | reverse complement strand
CCTTCGTTATTTTGTGGAGGTTTTAAAATAAACCTTTGGAAATTAACGAAGGTTAAAAAAACCTTCGTTATTTTGCGGAGGTTTTAAAATAAACCTTTGGAAATTAATAAAGGTTAAAAAAACTTTTGTTATTTACTGAGGTTTTAGAATAAACCTTTGGAATTTAGCTAAGGTTAAAAAGCTCCGTTATTTTGTTGAGGTTTTAGAAAAAATCTCCATTAATTAAATCAATTCCTAAGGTTATATTAACCTCCACTAAATAACCTCTATTAAAACTTTTTTTTCTTGTAGTGAAGGCTCTAATCTCTAGTCGATGTAGGATCTCCAATAGAAATGATAATGGTTGTCTATTTATAAAAGAAGGATGGTATTTTTTTTATTTCAAGTAAGAGGAATAAGCCTGTCACTTTTAGACAAGATGATGTTCCCTATTAAAATTAATAATTATAATTTAAAAGAAACTAAAAATAATATTGTTGTATTAAAAAACATATACATTGTTGGATTTTATATATTATAAAAAATATATCTAGAGTTTGAACTCAATTTCATTTATGTTAAGTTTTTAAAAAAATAATTATTTTTATTTTTTAATGCTTAATCTATTTAAATTAATTTAAAATATGCGTCAAATTCAACTAATTAACACAAATTATTCTCTTTACCCACTAAGCCAGGTTAAGCAAAATTATTCTTCAGTTATAAATTTAAATATAAATGTAAATATAAGTGTAAAGGTATGTAGACTGTCAACTAATAAAATAAAGAAAAAGTACTTCAAAAGAATCAACTACACCTTAATCTTAGGCTCATTCATTTTCTACAGTGACACTACTTTAAAATCACTTATTTTTTTTCAATTTTTCTGTAGAAAATTATCCACTTCTGCGCAAAATTATCTATAGAAAATTGTTACAGTTTTATTTTACGAAAATTTATTTACAACAAAAGCCTGCAAACTTTACTGCGAATAAAAACCTATAAGAAAGTTGTATGAATTTTAAATTATTTCATGCAGATTTTCTTGAAGATATAAATTAGTAGGACAAATTTAATAATATTTTAACAAATTGTAAGATAATATTGACAAGAAGAATAAAGATATTAGCTTCGAATATATATATATATATATAAAATATAATATAATATAAAACTTAATTATGTTTGTTTAATCAACTAATTAATGTGACATAATAATTAATTATATCATATAATAATTGATATATAATTTTCTTAATAACTAATTAGGTCATACAATGACTAATAATATTATATAATAACGATATATTTTTTAATACTCTCCTGAGGTTGGAGAGTGTAAATCAAGAATTTTGAACTTGCTGTATAAAAATTCAAATTGTTCTCTGTCAGACGCTTTTGTAAAAGTGTTTGTCAATTGCATTTTTGTAGAAAGCTGGATCTCATCTGTTTGAAGTTTTCTCGAACTATGTGACAATCAATATTAATGTTTTTTTGTATGTTCTTTAATTGTGTCGTTGACAAAATTGACATTTTTTTTTGCTGCATGATTGATAGTTGATGCCATTTAATTTGATAGGAACCAAAACATGCCCTGGTTGATCTAAATGATGAATATAAAATGAGTGTGAGGATCAATGGTTTTGATATCCGATCCAGAACCCTTTGAATCGTCCATGACAGTATGAGTGTTTGTAGAAAGTATGAAAATTTTGATAATCAAGAGCACCAAAATCGTGCTTTGATACCATAACAATAATAAAGAGATTGGTTTCAAATTAAATTGATTCTCATCGAAGAAGTGTAATATATATATATAAACAAAATTGTAACTACAATAAATAAATAAAAAACCTAATTATGTCTATTGAATCAATTAATTAATGTCACATAATAATTAATCGTATAATAAGTGATATATAATTTTCTTAATAACTAATTTATGTATATAATGACTAATAATACCATATAACAAATAATTGATATATTTCTTAATAAACATACAAATAATTTTTTACGGATTTTCTCATAAATTATTTTCATAACAAATCAAATATTTTAATTTAATACTTTTAAATAATTAATAAATTACTTAATAAAAATATTTTTGAACTAAAAATTAATAAAATAAAACAAAAAATACTTTTAACTTTAATATATTCCAACCTATTAAGTAAAATATTAATCTATATCTAAAATACAAACCCATTAAACAACAGAAATCCACAACGAGATTAAAAGACTCCACAGAGCTATAGTGACAACCATAAAAAACATAAAAAAGATGAAATGCACAATTCAGATTTGAAATTGCTTTGCTGCATTATAGAAAACCCAAAAATAGAACTTCTCTCTGGCATTGTTATTGCAATAGCAGTAACCAAAACGTCTTCATTCACAACAAAGAAACAAAAGAATTATTCACCTAGAAACAGACGTTAGCCAAGCTTGATAGCACCTCCATATCCGAGCCAAAAATCTTAAACTAGAGACTTTAGTGTTGTGTGTAACACAATCATTCCCCTGTTGATGTGATTGCTTGCTGCATAGTATAGCAGCAAAGCAGAGCGTCATCAACCCATGAAAACTTCTTCTTCACAGAGACCGCATGATACTTCCATAGTTAAGTACAGTTACATCACTGTATTGCAGTAAAATATATAATTAATAACAACTCCAATATTCTTCTGTTCTTCTCATTACTTGCAAATTCACCTTCCGAAAGAGCCCTGTTTCTATTCTTACAGCATAGGTCTTCCAGAATCGCTTCCCTTTCCTTCATAAACATAAGATACCTTCCTCAAATTGTGACAAAGAATCAAGATACTAGTATTTCTTAAAACAAGACAAACGTGTTAAACCCAAGAACCGACTTATTGATAGAAAAGATTTATACACAAGCTAACTAACACCAACAAATTCATAATAAATTTTTTAGAAACATAATATGTCTCACCCTTACATGTCCCTGTTACATATAGAGTTGTTATTAGAAATTATGTGATTTACCGCTCATTATTTCATTACTCACCGCTTCATTAGTCACCGGTTCATTACCGCCGGTTCATTACCTATATAAATAGACATATTGTATTTGAGAAATAATGAGCAATAACATATCACACTTCCTTCTACATTTATTTGTCCTTCCCTGTTTTCCTCTTTCAGCAGTGATCTTCGATGCCTTTAAGAAGGAACCCTAAACTATTTTTTGGTTTTATGCTACACGTTCTGCTCAAGTCATGAAAGACATAGAAGAATGTTTGTCAACATGTATGGATTCTCTCGGTTTATAGAATTAGCTACTTCTTTGAAAAAACAATCCAAGATTTTGTGAAACAAAATACTGATGATAAAAGTCTCAACCTAGCATGAGAGATAATTGCGCAAACAAGAAGTCATTTTTCTTTTTTCATACGTGTACGATACTCCCTATGCTAGAATCGAATTTCCTTTATTTAATGAAAACAACGTCATTCCTCGAAGATGCAAAATTTATTTCTTTGATCGATAATAGTCCAAATGAAATTAAAGTGAAACTGGTTATTGTCGTAGTCTGATTTTACTAAAAGATTGATGGAGTGATTTGGAAATATATGTGATGATCCTATGGCAGAGTTAATTATACAAACCAAAGCAACCAAAAGATGACTAAGGACACATCAAACACTTTCAAAAAAGTCAGTCATCTCAGTATACAAAGTCGGGCCCCACCAATCGAGAAAGCATCAACGGAAGAAGAGGAAGCTATAAACCAGAAAATCAGAAGTTCTTCCTTCTGGTATTTTCCACAAAAGAAAAGCTATGTAAATAAATTGTGCTTACTACGGGGGTCTGAAATAGCCATATAGGCTAGAATAGGTGTCTATAGCATAATATGGGGTGTAGTTATCATTTTACCTTGTGCCTAACCCTTTAGGAAGGAAATTTGACCTAGTTTCTATAAGAACAAGCCTAGGGTGTGGTTTTGACTTAGTCAAACCCTAAGGCTGCCCCCTCTTTTTGTGTTTCCCATCCTACCCTTGTTTCTTGTTTACCAAGGCATCATCTTCTATAAATAGGGTGTCTTACTCCATGAATTTTGATATAGAAGGAAACCTCTGCACAATTTGTGTGAGACTTGTGTTCTCTTAGCTTAGGTCTTATCTTGTGAGAGTTGAGAACTCTTCAAGTAGTAGCCCTCCACACTTATCTTGGAGAATCCACACTCTAAGTGGTGTGTTCTTCTCTTGTCCACCACCATAAGCTTTCTTTCCTTCATCTCTTCTTCCATTTTCCATTACACCTTTGTTCTTTGTGTTTATGTTCTTATTTTGTTCTTCCAATTTCAATTCAACTTCCTTCATCATATTTGTTTCTTTTATGTCTTTCAATTCTACAATATGCATCATCTTCACCATATAATGTGTTTTCCCTTTTCCTCTAGAAGTGAACCTTCACACTTACTTAACCACTTGGTTATGTTCATGTCCAGTGGGGATCTTCTCTAAGTCTCACCTTATATTTGCCAAAATCCAAATTATAAACAAAAAGTCACTCTTAAAATGGATAAATCTAAAATCAACTCACATTAGTTAATGAGACTGAGGCAAAGGCATTTAGTTAATGAGTATCATGAAGAATTTGATTCAATTATTACAAGATTGAATCTTTTAGATGACTATGTTTTGAGTTGTTTTCTTTGCATCCTCAAGAAAGATATGCAAATGATGGTCAAAATGTTTTAGCCTACAACTGTAAGTCGGGCCTTTTCTCTTGCAAGGATGTATGAGGCTTCTACTCCCGTCTTAAGTTCTAACATGAATCAAAGAGGATTATTGGGTCTTGCATCGACGTCTTCAGTGGGGTCTCAACCAATTTTGTATATCAAGCAAAATCCCAGAGAAACCTTACATTTGCGTACATGTCTGAGAGGAGAGTAAAAGGGACTATGCTATTTTTGTGATGAGCTGTATTCCATGGAACATAGTTTGGTTCGTAAGAAATTGCAGATTCATGTAATGGAGATGGACGACGATGGCATTACCGTTGAGGAAACTACATGCAACGATGGGGAATAGACACAGTCGGTTGAACCATAAATCACTATTAATGCATTAACAGGGGTAACAATATTTCAAACCATGCGAATTACGAGATATTACCAGAAAAAATCAGTGCACATTTTGATTGACAATTTGGCAACATATTATTATGGATTTGATTGAAGAATTGCCTAATTCCTATGGAAAACAAGTGATTTTTGTGGTTGTGGACAAACTGCACAAGGTTGCTCACTTTATGGCTCTATCTCACCCTTATTGAGAAAAAAAAAGTAGCTCAATCTCTTTTAGACAATGTGTTTAAATTGTATGGGTTCCCAAATACTATAATTAGTGACAGAGATTATGTGTTTGTGAGCCAATTTTGAGAAGAACTTATGGTTGTGCAAGGGGTTTAGATCCAGTTGTCTAGAAGTTACTATCCACAAGCTGATGGACAGACGAAAGTTGTGAATCGGTGTCTTGGGGCTTACTTGAGGTGTATATGTGCTGAATTACCGCAAAATTGGGTGAAATGGCTACCCCTGGTCGAGTGGTGGTATAATACAATATATCACACTACTACCAAGACTACAACATACAAAATTATGTATGGACAAGTTCCCCGTATACATCTGCCATATTTTCTTGGGGAATCTAATATTGAACAGGTAGATAGGAGTCTTGCAAAAAGGGAAGAAATGTTAAAAGTAATTAAATTCCATTTGAAAAGGGTGCAAGAAAGAATGAACAACTGGAAAACATAGGGAATTGACGAGCAGGTGAAAAACATGTTTGGATCAAGTGATTTGAAGGTGAGTGTGCAGATGGACGAGCGAGTGAAGATAAATTGTTTTTTTTTTGTTCTTCACTCATATGCACTAATCAACTATGATGTCCATGTATAATTATACAAATTTACCGTGATACCCTTAACCTTAACAAATTGTCCTCTGAGACACTGAGGCACTACATGAGAGGAGAATCGATTATGGTAGCCCTTATAATGAAGGGAGAATTGATTTTGTTAGAGCTCGTAGTTAAGGGAGGATCGATTATGTTGTGTGTAGTTGTTAATTTGCAAAATCAATTTCCAGGAAAGTTAGTATGAAGCCATAATTGGGGTTTTTGACCATGATGGGTTTTTTTTTTTTGCTTTTTACCAAAATGGGGTTCGTTTAAAAAAATTACAAATTTAGGCAAGTCGTGCCAATTAGGCACGACTTCATATGCACAAATCGTTCCAATTTGACACGACTCTGTCATGTCATACTGAAGTCATGCCAACTTGGCACGACTTCTGCCCTGTCATACTGAAGTTGTGCCAACTTGGCACGACTTCTGCCACGTCATTTTTTTAAAAAATTTATTGTTTATATATTGGGTAGTAAGTTATGTAATGTTAAAAATTAATTTGATACATAACTTTCTAAGAGTGTTAGTTTTAAGGAACAAAAAATTAGATAATCGTGTATGGATTATGTCCGGCGCCATTAAATATAAAAAAATTTGCATACATGAGACATTAAATATCAAAATATACTTTTTGGCTAGTGGAAAACCATGTCCGACGACAATGTCCTCAGGAGTTAATTATTATTATTATTATTAATCTTATTATATATATATATATATATATATATACAATATACTCCATTATATAATATAATATAATAAAAGAAAAAAAATAAAAAATGTTAAAAGAATATAAATAAAATTATACATTACATAATAATAAAATAAAATTATAATATAAAAAAAACACATATATTTATATATAATGAAAAATGTATAAAATAATTATTATTATTGCCATAAATTACTATAAAATTATTAATATTATTTAAATTTAATGCAAAATTATTTTTTAAAATTGTGAATATTTCAATAATTTATTTCGATGTAACAATATTCAATTTTCACCATATATTCATAATTTTCCATCTAAAAATTATTACAATTTTGAATGTTATCATTTTATTTTTTAATTGAAACTCAAATCTAAAAAAATATTCATATTTCATTATTCAAATATTTTAAAATACAAAAGTAAATTTATAAATTTACATTTTACAACTTCTAAAAAAAACTAAAATTCTTATTCAATTATGATATTATTCACAAATTTTAATAAATCATCACCATAAATCAATTTCAATGTATCTTAATCCAAATAACCTTATACATCATCTCAAATCCGCACACTTTCTCAAATTTTCACAAATCCCCTCTCCAATTGAAACACACTCTTAATTGTGTTTGTATTGTGAAGAGAATACCTAAGAATTTAAAAAAGTGAATGTATGATAAGTGAGTTGTATGGATTGGAGAATATCTCCTTATAATAACCTTTTCCATTACATTAGAAAGTGGAATGAAAAACAATTATTCTACAATTAGAAAGTGGAAGGAAAAACCATTATTCTATAATTTTCGTGAGAGGCGAAATCTAATTTCACGGAAAAATTGAAACATATTTAATGCTATTCTTACGAATGTATTTCAGTTACCCATTATAAGGCAAATAATTTTGATTTCAGTTACGCTGTATTTCTTGATGCCTTAAGAGACTTTGTTAATCGATAGTTTTTATTCACTTTCAGTTTGAGATATCCTGTTTCAGTTTCAAATGATAAAAAAATTATAAAAACTTTTATTTAAAAGTAGTTTTTGTTTCTTATATTTCAAAATATTTGTCACGGATCTTGTTTTGCATAGCCCAGCAAAAGGATAAGGAGAGGGTTGATTCACCTCTAGTATTCACGACCCATCCCATCCTAACAAAACCATATATTTATTTTAATTAAAAAAATGCAACTATGGGCTTATCCATGTTTGTATGTAGGACCAGAAAGCTAAAAATAATATGTACATTTCAAAATTATAAAATTTGGAATAATTTTATTAAGAATAAAATGGTTTTTTCGCCCAATCTATGGAGGTGGTAAGAGAAACTATGGAGGTGCAATAAGAAACAGGTGAATAAAAGAAGCTAAAACCCTAGTATGATCCAAGCTAAGCTTCTACTTTGGAGCTTGTGCCGGCCTTGAAACGACAAGAGAAAAAGAAGAGAAAGGAAAGTGGGAGGAATGTGGAGCAAAATAAAAAACAAAAGTGTCCCTGTTAGGTAGATGTGACTTAGAGAACTATTAAAGGCTTCATCTTTCTTCTTCCTTCATGCAGGTTGTTAAGGCTTCGTTGTAATTCTTCTAGTCTTCGTGCTATTCTTTCGACTCTCAGTGTCGAGTGAATGTCAAATGGGGGAGGTATCTGCAGAAGGCACTCTGACGCTCAAGTCAGTGAAAAAGGTATTCGGTACTCGGTGTGTACAGTAATAATGAATGACGTATTTTTCTTTTTGAAATATGCGCTATTTATATTATTTTAATGGACTTACCTTATTGGATCCAATTGGTAGAATGAATCACACTTATGATTGCATTACCTAATTCTTAATGGTAGTTTAGCTTCACTGACCTTGATTTGAGTGTTAATGGTTAAGTGTGTTGGTCGACTAGGTCATCCATGGGATCTCAGTCCTCTTGATTAGGGAGACCGAATCTCGATCAGCTCGGTCTCATCCCATACCAGTACAAAAAGCAAGAGAGAAGCACTGAAGCATGAAACTGTTCCATAAGTGCGTTGTGCATGAATCGTGACATAGAAACAGAAAAATCGAGCGTCGTTTTGGGTTTTTTCTAATGTCCAATTGCAGCTTGATAAATTGTTGTTGATGCGGTGCGGAAAGAACACACACTCTTCACACCACCCTTTTACTCTTTAACCCTTTATTTCGTGTCAATTTTAACAGAGCTTTAAAACTTGCAGATATAAGACGAATCTCCATAATGAAAAATCAAAAACTCTCCAACGGTTTATTAAAAAACCCTCGAGACTTATCAGAGGTTAAAAAAACCCCTGGTATGTACATAATTTACCGGAGATTATTAAACCTCTAGTAAAAAAAACCTCAGTTAAAATTAAATTTTTGTTGTTGTGAATAATGGTTTGTTTTCTTGTTATTCTAAATAAACAAAACATTTAAATAAACTACTTTAAAAAAAAATCGTCTAAACATAAAATCTATTCTTTTAAAATTAGACTTAAATGTAAAGTTGTAATTATAATAATTTAATTAGTGCCATTTGTATAGTCATACAATATTTATTTTTAAAATAAATGATAAATTAAACACTTATCAGTCTTCTTCTATTACGAACTCTCCATAAATGTATTGTTTTAAACTAAGAACATTAAATCATCCAACAAGTCTAGAAAAGGACAATGCATTAAATTATTAAAACGAATAATTTAATTTTTTAAATTGAACTATTGCATAGGTTCAATTTAATTTTTATATAAAACAGATCAATTTTTGTGTATTAATTTAATGCACTTCAATATCAATTTAGTATAGTTTAATTTATTTTTGTCCACACGTAATTTGGGGCCATGTAGTTTTTAAAATTATTGGAAACATATTAGGAATCTTTTGGAATACATTGTCAGCACGAGAGATTATTAAATGCCAGGTCATTATCAATGTCTTTAAGTTTTGTTCGGTATTTTTTCTGCTACTTTTTTATTAAAATAGTGGCATGGGAGATTTTTAAGAGTTTCCTTCAGATAAAAAATATTAAAATGTTTATAAATGACATAACAATTTAATAGTATATGATGTTATATAAAATTATATTTTTAATGTAAATATTATTATTATTATTTTATCATATTATTTATTTTTTAAAATTTTAATATTATTATTTTAGTTGATTATATGATATATTATGCTTTAAAAAAAGTTGTTGGACATAAATAGACGACCAACAGTCCAATATAGTAACAGTGGAGTAAACAATGTTCTTTCCTACACCTCCGTTAGTTTCTTGTGGCACCTTCATATTTAGTAAAATATTAAAAGTATTTTTTATTTTATTAATATTTTTTTATTTTAGAATTGGTGATTTGGAAAAACTTTGGATTATAAAATTTAAAAAATATTTATATATTTTAAATACCTTTTAAATTCTATAATCTAAATGTGTTTTTTTAAAAACAAATATTCTGAATTATGAAATTTAGAAGATATTTTTGGATATGAAAATACTCAAATTTTATAATTTGAATTTTTTTTAAATACATTATAGATTGTAGATTAAGAAGTCGAAATTATTTTTTAAATTTTACACTATGGAAAGTGTAAATAGAAAAAATACATTCAAAATGCTTTTTTTAAGAATAAAATAATCTTTTTGGATTATGTATGGGAGTGGAAGGAGAAATATGGAGGTGCAATAAGAAACATCCGAATAAAAAGCTTGTACTTTGGAACTTGTGCCGGCCTTGAAACGACAAGAGAAAACGAAGGTAAAGGAAAATGGGAGGAATGTGGAGCAAAACCAAGAGAGAATCACTGAACCGTGAAACTGTTTCATAAGAGCGTTGTAGAGACAAATCCAGCGTCGTTTTGGGTTATTTCTATGTCCAATTGAGCTCGCTGAAGGTTGTAGGTGAACAAATTAATCTGTGTCGATCATGAAACAGGATGATGCAGAAGATAAGAGCAACTTGCATCGAAGGAAATCAATCCCACCCCACATGAAGGCTATTTCTGGCTCACTTGGAGGAATTATGGAGGCTTCTTGCCTGCAACCCATTGATGTCATCAAGACCAGATTGCAGCTTGATAGGTCAGGGAATTACAAGGGAATATTGCACTGTGGTACCACAATTTCACAAACAGAAGGTGTGCGGGCTTTGTGGAAAGGATTGACACCTTTTGCCACACATTTGACCTTGAAGTATGCACTTCGAATGGGTTCAAATGCTGTACTTCAATCAGCGTTTAAGGACCCTGAGACTGGCAAGCTTAGTGGTTATGGGCGCTTCCTTTCTGGTTTTGGTGCTGGAGTGCTTGAGGCTATTGTTATTGTCACACCATTTGAGGTCTCCTTTTATCTTGTTTAATATGCAATCAGTAATTACTCGAGTAACTGTAGACTGCTATTATGTTACATTTGTGCTATACTTAATAATCAATCAAAAACAATGAGGAAAAATGCACACCATAACACTGCATAAATAATAATTTATATAAAAACAATTTAATCCGATTTCCTCTTTGATTGTAGAAACAACTTATATATAGGTGCTTACATTGATTAGTGTTAAAAGCATATACTGTGGGCTTAAGTGAGATCTCTAATAGGAATGATAATATTCTCTGATTTCGAGGATAGAGAACTCCTCCAAAGCAAGGAATAGAAGAAAGGAAATTGGATTGAATTCTCATGCCTTGAAGCATAGTCTGACCTTGCATTAAGGCAGCCCCTCTCCCCAAACCTTTATGCATAAAAATTAAATAAAATAAAGTCTTCTAATTACTTTAACTAGTCTTGTCAGATTATATTATTACTGCTAAATTTATCTCAATGTTTATCTTGTTCAGATGCTCCTTACTTTCTAGTTGTCTAAATTGATTGCAGCAGTGGATGATACTGTTTTGTTATTACTATACTAGTAGCCTAGTAGTGTGGCTGTTCAGAATATAACATACCTATCATAGCAAACATCTGCGCGTAGTTTGGTTTTTGCCAAGGAGAGGTTCATGTACGTATCATGTCTTGTGGCAGGTTGTAAAGATAAGATTGCAGCAGCAGAAAGGTCTAAGCCCTGAGCTTTTGAAATATAAAGGTCCTGTTCACTGTGCTCGAATGATTATTAGAGAAGAAGGATTTCGGGGTCTTTGGGCTGGTGTTGCTCCTACTGTGATGCGTAATGGGACAAACCAATCTGTCATGTTTACTGCCAAAAATGCTTTTGATGTGCTTTTGTGGAAGAAGCATGAAGGGGATGGGAAAGTCCTCCAACCATGGCAATCTATGATTTCTGGATTTCTTGCAGGCACAGCAGGTCCTAT
>Ga0123342_1009233_pt1 | contig 11922 bp, 7 predicted proteins | sample Turbeawhitnodule_FD_89960 | JGI IMG/M metagenome (GOLD analysis project Ga0123342, IMG submission 89960) | Root nodule microbial communities of legume samples collected from Mexico - Turtle bean Mexico white nodule | ecosystem: Host-associated > Plants > Roots > Nodule | place: Mexico: Nepantla... | reverse complement strand
TCTCTAAATCCACGCGTAATAATGTTTTTGCCACAGATTTTCCACGATAAAAAATCCCTGGGTAATTTGCTAGTAGGAACCACATGACAATATCAAGCCAAAGCACATGAAATGAAGACCTAATAAAATAGACAGATATTGAACATAACCAAATAAAAATAGGAACAGTTTGAGGGACCAACTTGTAGAACCACATAGCCACATACCAACAACATAAACCAAACCAAATCCTCTAATAGAGTCACAACCACATGGAAATCAAATCAAGTTCGGCACTAAAGGAATCACTTCAATCAAGCACAACACAACACAACAGGATCCCAAGCCAACATGCAAAACGTAATAATCTCTTGTCCTTTTTCAGGTAACAAAAATGTTAAAAGGCAAATAGAGAGAGGCTACTTATTTCAAGGCTCAAATCATATTTAAAAAACATCAAGGCATAAAAGTATTACTTACAAATAACAATTCAAAATTACTGGCAAACCAAAATTTCTACACAAGCTAATTTCTATGTACTAAGAAACATGAAATAAACTTGTATATGCCACCTGAACCTACAATACATTATCATCTTTACGAGTTTGGAATATAATAATATTTCTTATAATTTGGGTATGAACTAATGTCAATTCAGTCATGAACTAAAATCATAAAACCAAATGTAGTCATGGAAACAAGAAGTTTATGGATTCTTGGATCTCCAATCAATTAATCCAACTGGAACTCAGAAAGTTCAAACTCAGTCATCATTTCCAACTCTTTAATTTTACGGGAGAAAAATATATGTTGCCCCTTATATGAAAGAGTAAGTTAAGTTAATATAAGTCGTCAATTATTAGTATTCCATCTCTTAAAGTTTTAATAATTGTTTTCATGGATGATGCAGGGGTCACTAGCAGGTATTTGTGTTATCTGTAATTGATAGCATTGTTGTGTGATTTTGTTCACTGCACAAGAAGCGACCCACATATTTCAAGAAAATAGTTGATGACTAATTACATTATCAACTTACCTGCATATAATACTTAAACGTCTACTAACAATTTTTTTTGTTAATCAAGGTTGTGCGTGGATATAGCATAGTCATAGGTTCAAACATTGCAAATTGTTTAAAGTTGACATGGTTGAACCTAAAGGTTTGTAATTTTCTATCTTCCTCTCTTCATTATTTTTCAAAACATCAATATTAACTTTTAATTAACATTGAATTGTAGTGTAATAAACGACAAGAAGGGTATGAGTGTGCCTACTACATTGTGCAATGGATGACTATCATTATAGGGCTTGACATTAACGGAAGTTGGGAGCTGGTAACCATATTTAAATTATTGTATATAATAAACTATATGTACTTTAACACTAATTTCAACTTATTTGTATTGCAATATTTTATGGATGCTCGACCATTAACTCAGGAAGCATCGGACTATGTGAGGAATGTTTGGGTCACATAGTTTATTAAGTTTTATAACTCTATGATAGTTAATGAATATATGCTGAATTAATATAACATGCTTCTAATATATAGGAAATTAGCTAAATAGATATGAGTAGATAGAAATATATATTGGTGGATTTAAATAATTTATATATCAATATATATATATATATATATATATATATATATATAAAAAGAGAGTTCTTATTTGTAAATCGGGGAAATTTAATGTATAAGTTGAAGAGAGTTTATATATTCTAAAAGTAAGAAATAATCCTAAGAATACTTGTATTTTTTCTTAATTTTCTAATTACTAATTTTGAATACTATTTTTTATTTTTCTAATAACAATTTTTTTCCTTTTAATTAACTTTTTGAAATATTTTTTAACTTGAAGTATATACACAATAAGTTTTCTTTTTCAGATTATATCAAATATCAGTTAATTAAGCAACAAATTAATACTTTTGTATTTCTAAATATATGACTTATGAGTATGCTGTATGTAGTTTTCGTCGAATGAGTATTATGGGGGTACAAATCCTATAATCATTCTATTCCATGTTAGTTTGATTATCTTAATTTGGGCTAGAGTGATGTATGCCTTTGCTGCAAAGCAGGTCGGCCCATTCCACATAGGCCCGTCCTGCTTAGGTCCGAAAAAATGTGGGTTGGGCCCCGCATACAAAATGCAGGCTGGTTTTCATGACCTGTCTCGCAGGCGGGTTGGTCCGCGGACTTATGGGTTGGCCCGCATTTTTTTTTTTTTAACGTAGAAGAGGAATGGAGGTAGGTGTGCAACAGCAGAGCGGGAGTAGTGCGCAACAATTACAAGCCAAGTCACGCGGAGTCGTAAGCGGAGCGAGCGGCGGCGCTACAAAGGAGAGTGTGTTGTGTGTTGTGTGCATTTTTTGGAACAATGTAACTACTTTGTGATTTGAGTGAAAACCTAATTTTCTTTCACTCAAAGTTGTCACTCCTCCACTGGACCATTGCTGTCAAGTCAATTAATTTTTATTTTTTTTTAAATTTTTTCTTTTTTGCGGACTAGCGGGCCAGTCCGCCCTGCCCCTGGCCCACCGGGCCGCGGATTATGTGGGACGGACTAATGCGGGTCAACGGGTTTAAAACGGGCAATTGCTTCCTGCACCATATCAATGCACCCAATCACAGGAGAAAAACTGAAAATACCCTTAAAAAAATGGGGTACATATAAAATTACATTCCGGACCCCCTTTTCCAGAACACAATAATCTCTTCCGGATAATTTTTTCTAGAATGTATTATTTTCAGTTCCAGATTTTTTTATCTGAAATGAAATTTTGATTTTCTTTTTCCAGATTTTTATATCCGAAACACAAAAATCTCTTCCGAATTTATTTTTCTGGAATGCATTATTTTCAATTCTAAATTTTTATTTCCAAAATAAAGGATATTTTCGAAATTTTAAAAATAATGTTGGGTGCAGGTTCAAAAATGTTGGGTGCAGGTAATAGCATTTGCCTTGAAAACGTCAGTCCGCCCTATGTTTTTTTACTGCGGGCCGGCCCGACCCGCCCAACTTGAAGAAGACTGAAAACTGTATCGATTATATAACTCATGTCACGTGTAGAATTACAAGTTCATAACACTGCTGATGAAAAAACAAAGCAAGTTTATAACACAAAATTTCATATTGTTGCTGGTTATTATAGATTTAATTTGTCAACTATACATAAAAAGTTCGATTTACATGTGTTGTTGAATCAATTATGTTGCAGATTCCTCCTATTCTCATGAATAGTGTACTCACTCACCATGTGGTGACGCGTGAGACTCACGAGGATAAACTTCCAGAAACAAAAATGAGTGTGGAAGGGAACAGACCGGACCAAGAAAAGGTTTCGAGAAATGTCCATACTAAAGCACCAACAACAACCACCTTTTCTTCTCAAATAAAAAACATTAACACCTTCATTCATCTCTTTTTTTATTACATTGAGACCATTTTTTTATATTCATAATATTTTAAAAAAAAGAGAAAATTGTCTCATTATAGTAAAACTTCCTCATTCATCACATTCTTCACCTTAATCTATATATTATTCATTTAAGGATTGGTTTCACTACATAACCGTATCATAATTAAGGTTTTTGACCTATTATTAGTTCCTGACATGTATAGGCTGGTCGCGATGAGCAGCTAGCACTGATCTCAGTGTCTTAGCACAGTACTTGAAAAGCATGGAAAGAGAAGCTTGTGTTAAGAAACACCACCTTCTCAAAACCCTAGAAAGTTAAAAATAAAAGGTCTGTAACAAGGGTTACGAGAGAGAATGAACATGAGAATTATATATATAAATACTCAAAAGGCCATTCCTTTATTTTCACTCCTCATTACACACTCTTCTCTTCTTTCTTTCCTTCTCAACACACACTATTTCTCTCTCAAGCATGTTCATGTGATTCTCTCCCCAAAAATACTCTCACCAACCTTTACCAAAGAAAATTAAGCCCGAGAGCAAATCATGGTTTTTACTTCCATACCAGCTTCTTATTTTGATGCAGCCAACTGGCAGCAACAGGTAAAAAACAACAGACACGGGTTTCTTCAATTTGTCCCCCCCTATGGCTTCTTTGTCAAAAGATTTCAAAACATGAAACAAAACATTCTTGTTACTTTTGTTTATGTCTCTTATTGAATATACCCAACATTTCATTTCCTTCTTTTCCCTCATCATCATCATCCATTTTTTAAAAAAGAGGCTAGGCATTGTTTCTTTCAACAGTCTCCTTCTAATTTTTTTCTTTATTATTATTACTCAAAAAAATTTATGTATTACACATTTTAGTAAGTTTAAAACTTTTTGTACAAAAAATTATCTAATAAGACTCTGTAAATTAGGTGGGTAGGGCTGGTTTTGAGGGGTGCTATGTGGTTGGTTTTTAGCTGGCTTTAAAAGTACACTAGAGAATGTTATTAATATTTCTCTTTATTTTGAACCTTTTCTCATTTTCTTTCTGCTTTTTGACGTTGTAGCAACCAAATAGCCAAGGCGGAGGCAGTGGTTCCACCTCACGGCAGCTTCTTCCACCACCGCCACAGCCACAGCCACCGCTTCCGGGTGCAATGCAGTCTCATGGAGAGGGCTCAATCAGGCCAGGATCCATGGCTGATAGGGCAAGGATGGCCAACATGCCAATGCCAGAGGTTGCACTCAAGTGTCCACGCTGCGAATCAACCAACACTAAATTTTGCTACTTCAACAACTACAGTCTCTCCCAGCCCCGCCACTTCTGCAAGACCTGCAGAAGGTACTGGACCAGAGGTGGCGCCCTGAGGAGCGTCCCCGTCGGCGGAGGCTGCAGGAGGAACAAGCGGAGCAAAGGAGGCGGCGGCTCCAACTCTCCGGCAAGCTCTGACCGCCAGACAGGAAGTGTCAACTCCACCAACTCGGTATCTTCCAAGAGTGAGAGAATAGGGCTTGCACCCCACCTTCCACCGCTCAGATTCATGCCTCCATTGCATCAATTCGCTGAGTTTGGAGATGCAGATATTGGCCTAAACTATGGCCTCAGTTATGGCCCAGTGGGAGGAGTTGGGGACTTGAGTTATCAAATTGGTGCAAGTGCTTTTGGTGGTGCCACTTCAATCTTGTCTGCACCTGGTTTGGAGCAATGGAGAATGCCACAGCAGTTTCCCCTCCTTGCTTCCTTGGAAGCTTCATCACCACCTTCTAATTTATACCCTTTTGAAGGCAATGCTGAGGTGAGTGGATACATGAGGCCAAAGGTTTCTACTTCTGGGATCATGACTCAGCTAGCTTCAGTGAAAATGGAAGATGGTAGGGAACCTAACTTGCCAACCCATTTCTTGGGAAACAATAATCAAGTGAGTGAACAATATTGGAGCAGTGCTACTTCTGCATCTTGGACTGATATTTCTGGCTTTAGCTCTTCTTCAACTACTACCAACCATCTATAGGGCCTGTGAAGAAGGTTCTGGTTTTGGTTGATGTGCATGGCTTCAATTTCCCTTATCTTATTGGAGACAAATTTTAATCAAACTCCATAAATTTCTCAATCCCAATAAGAAGAGCTTTGAACCTTGGAGGATAGCTAGAGTACTTTTCTCTTAGATTAAAAAAACTAGGGATATGTTCTTTGAATCTAGTGTGTTCTCCTAGTATTTTCTTTGTTTTACATTTAATGTTTTATGTTTCATTGTATGAGAACGTTCAACATCGTTTTCTTTCCTTAAATATAGTTGCCTTATCAAGTTTGAATCTAGGACCTTCATCTTAACAAAAATAGGCTGACCCAACTGGGTTTTGAATGTTGAATATGCTATAAAATTAAGAATTCGAAATATAAGGATATTATATCGACCATTCCCAGTGGTTACAAATACTGTACTTTTCAAATGAAAACCCTTTTTTGGTGGATATTGTACATTACTTTCCTTCATGTTTTGCGTGAGTTTATTGATGAATTTTACCATGAAAAGCTTATACTCTAGTTTGTGTTAGATTAACCTTTTCTTTGATTAAAACTTACAGGAATTTCCGCTTCGGAAATTAGTAAAGGTATTAAGTAATGCTTAGTAAGATATATATCCTTATTTTTCTCATTAAAATTCTGTGCTTTAGCTTCTTTTTATATTTCTTTTATTAGGTTCATCTCAGATTTAGGATGTTTTACTTTATGAGTCGTTTTTCTCACAAATTTCATTCACTCAAGATAAAAAAAAAAGTGAGAAGATACTTTTTCTCTGAATTACTATTTATGACATAACAAATTTTATTTGAAAGATAACTTTGATTAGAATCTTCTTCTTCTCTTCTCTTTGGTTCTTCTTTTTCACATCTTTGTCGGAAATAGATAATGTATTTTTTACTTCTCCATTTGAGGAAAAGGAGATTAAGGAAGCTCTATAAGACTGTGGAAGTTGTAAAAGCCCGGGTCGGTATATCCTTTAGCTTTATTAAGAGACACTAGGATGTTTTGAAAAAATGATGTGGTAGATGTTGTTAAACTGTTTCACAGTGAAGGAAAAATTTGAAAGGGTTGTAATGTCTCATTCATCACATTAATACCAAAAACGGACAACCTTAATCCTTAGATGAGTATAGCCCAATCTCTTTAATAAGATGAATCTACAATACGTTATTTAAAGTTATGTTAATAAGAATTAAGAACACTACAAAAAGAAAAACAGATTTATCGACGAATTTTTATCCACAAATTTCTATAGGTATAATTTTACCAACGAATCTATATTATAAGTAAATTAAATATTATTTTTAATATAAATTTTATTAATAAAATTAAAAATATAAATAATCTTAATAATTTTAATAATATAAATAATATTAATTATGTACGTAATATTAAAAATATTATTATAATATAAATAATTATAAATAATACTTATAACTAAAAGAGTGAACCAAATCTTGTATTTTTCATAACACCTAACATCTCTTTTAAAGAAAAATTTAGTAATTTTTTAAATCACTTTTTTGGTAAACCTTTTAGTAATTTTTTAAATCACTTTTTTGGTAAACCTTTTTATTTTAGTAAATAGTGGTTGTTTTTCAAGTTTTTAGTTAGGAGTAGCTACATTCCAAACACTACTCAATAAGTTAGTCAAAAATAAATGAGTTCCAAATAATATTTAAAAGTTTTTTTTTTGTTAAGGGTGACTACAATCAAAATAATACTTAAAATTATTTATCAAATAATACTTCAAAAACTATTATGTTTGAAATAATACTCGTTTTTATTTTTGCAGTACAGTTGGTATATTAAGTTAAACTTGATCAAATTATCAATAACTGAATGTATGCCTTTTTCCAAAAACATAAAAACTAATCTTAAATACTCATTTATTTCCCCTTTTTCATGAAAAAAAGTCATGACCTTACCTTCAGTTTTTATTAATTTTCCACAAGAAAAATCTTTGAATTTACATATATTAGTGTTGTGTTTTTAGCGATAAATATACTAATAAATAGTATTTTTTCAATAAAAATTTAAATTCACGACCTATGCCTATTTCAAACATTTTTTACTGTCAAACAAACTTTATATCCTTATAGATTAAGGACATACTCTACTATCTTTTAAGATAGTCTCTTGAGTAACTTAATTTAAACAGTTATGTTGAATAATGGAAATGTACCATTGAACTGTACACGTATATGTACTGCAATTTAAATGGTCCATTGACTAACTTGCTTTAAACAATTGTATCTGAACTTCTTTACAATTTAAATCACATGTGCCCTAGTGGAATTTATGTTAGATAGCATTGATTTCAAATTAGAGATCCATGTATCCTCCTAACAATTGAAACTTTGTGTGTATTGATAGATTGTTTTAATAATTAATTTTACGTTTTATTTGTTTCTAGACGTAGAAACTTCAAAAACAAAAAATAAATAAATTTGAAAACAAAATAAAAATTATAATATACAAAAAAAGGTTTATGTGTATAAATATTTCTACATAAATATAATAACATTTGTGTAAAAAATTAATAGTTAATTATGTCTTTGACCTCATTGATTATGTATTATAATCATTAGATATAAGCAATATATGGTTAATATTTTTATAATAATGACAATTGTTTCTATTATAATAAAATAAATAATTAACTTTTGTTTATTTATTTTTCAATTTTCAGTTGTTCACGTCATTTATAACTTTTTTTTTATTTTCTCAATTTTCATCATTAATTCAAACAAAATATTAAAGTAAACAGTAATTAGGTTCAGGTTACTATTTGATTTTTGTTTCAACAAGGAGTGACAATACAGCATGCTCAAGAAAAGACAGAGTCTAACAATCACTTGAAAAGACTGTGATTGTCATACTGTTACGAATGTGATGAAGACTGGCACATTTTAGTTGTATCAGTGAATTGAATTTCATAAATATTTCATCGCGATGAAAATAATTTAAAAATGATATGATGTAAAATGAATACATTAAATAGTTTTAAAATTATATTATGATATATCATAATTATAAACTAAATATACTGAAATATTTCACTGTGCAGAAGTAACATATTTTTCTTATACATTCAAGCGCCGTACATTGTTTCTGTAAAAAAATCATTGTGATGTTACATCATGCGCAGCCAAACATGGCAGAGGTAGTTTCACTGTGGAAATTGTCGTGTTTCGAGAAACTTTTGTTGTTATACTATTCATGCAGGAATAAATATATGCTGCAACGAAGATGAAATTCTGAGATTTGAATTATATAGTAATTTTTTTACTGGTATAACCTACACCGTATCTGCCTTGGATTTAGAAACTTCCAACAATCCATGGAGAATATGTTAAAGTTTTACATAATTAAAATTTTATTATTGTTTTCTGCATTAGAATAAAGTGGATCATGTTGTTTGACTCCCTTTATTATCCTTTGAATATGGTAAAAAATAGGGTGTCTTTCAACAGAGGCTACATCTTATACTAGCTTCTCTAGTACAGAAATATGTGCCTTCAGAGAGTGGTGCATGTTTGTCACCCTTTTGGTTTTCATGCTACATTTCAAGAAAGATAAAAAAAAAAATGGAGATTAGGTCAATTTCTCCATTTCTCACATGATGTGTGATTCACAGTGACAACATCTAACGTCTCTTCTCGTGCTAGTACCAGGTAGCACCTAATAAGGATTTTTATTTTTTTATCAGCAGCATCTAATAAGGATAATGTGTAGAGGAAAGATATATGATATGATAATAGGAAAAAAGATAATATAATGGTGTTGGACATTGAGAAAGATTGAACTATTTGTGTTTGAAGTGATTGCACCTAAACCTAGGAATATTCTTTCACTATAAAAAAAAATTATTAAATAAAAACTAATTATAAAAATAAAAATTAATTAATTATTATATTACTAAGTTATATATTATTTTATAAATTAAAAAATTGATTAATATATAAAGTAATTTTTCTTATTAATAAAAAAATTTAAATTAATTTTAAAATTGATATCTAATTAGTTATCAAAGTTTTAACTACTAATTTTAGATTTTAAAAGTTAGTAATTAAAACATTAATAACTAATTAGATATAAAAATTAGTTTATAAATTTTTAAAAATTATTTTAAATACTAGTAATTTTTTAATTTATAAAATAATATATAATTTAGTCAATATAATAATTAATTAATTTTTATTTAATTATTTTTTGAGTGTTATCTTGTCATTTAATATTTTAAAAACATTTTCGAAGAGTGTTGTTTCTTTGTGTAAGGATCGAGAAAAATAATTTTAGAGTAAAGGTGGTATAATTAAAAGGACACCTGAATATTTTATTATTAAATATAAAATAGCATATAAATAGAAATTCAGTTATTTAGGTTTCATATTGAAAGAATCATCATCTCTCTAAAAAATCCATCTTCTTTTCATCTGCCTTCTCTCTAGGATTTTGACCTCCTCGCTCATCAGTTTGATGATCGAAGTACGCCATTAGACTCTTGACAGCAAAGACTACAAGATTGTCCGATCAGAATCTTTGATAAATTAAGTTCAACATTGTTCCTTTTTCCTTTTCTCTCCCTTCTCTCTAAGATTCTGACCTCCTCGCTTATCAGTTTGACGATCGGAATCTACCATTGGACTCTTGGCCGTGAACTCTACAATATTACCCGATCAAAATCTCAGATAGAGTAAGTTCATTCTTGGCTCCTTTTCCTTTGAGTTAGTTTTGATTTAGTTAGGTTTCTCTTTAGTTTAAGCTTGAATGTGATGATTTTATCTTCAGAAGTAGTCTCTGTTAGCTCAGGGTCCAAGTGGTATAGTTAGAATTTTTATCAAGACTCTGTGGTGCAGGTTAGGCTACCCTTCAACTTTTGGTAGTTTGGAGATCTTAGGGAGCATCTGGTCAAGTTCAGGTAAGGGAAGCTAGTTTAAATTGCTAATAGAACCCTAGGCTGGAACATCTGAATGTGGGGGTGACGTGGTCACAGTCTCAAATTTTCTTGCAGGATTTCTTGTTTTTGGGTAGATTAAGATTTATTTGAGATTGAAATGTGAAAGTTGATATAATAGATGTTGTAAAATGTATGAGTTTGGAATTGAATGTGTTATTGAATGTATTTGAATAGTTTGTTGAATTAATTCAAATGAAATGTTTGGTGAGAATTGGTTGTTTGATTTTAAATAATTTTGGTTTAGAAATCATATATATGTATCGATTGACATAAAAGCTAATTGACTCAATGAGAGTGCTTGTACAATGCTGAACAAGATCTGTCAATGCAATGTGTAGTTTTATAAAATTATGAGTTAAATGAAATTCTAAGCTTTGGTATGATCTAATTGTGTGATTTTGGACATTGTGAGATGTGGAATATGAATTTTAATCAAGACATAGTATTTTCAGGAAAGAAAATACCGTGTTAAGATTGTTAAGGATGTGCATTGATTAGGGATTCGTCTAGAAGGAGATATCCTGACTCTCCTGAGATAATGGAATCATATAGATGAAGTTATTCAGGTGGCGAGAGTCGAAGGAGGTTCATATGAATGAGTAAGTTGTTTGAAAGATAACTAACTACATGTTATATGAGTTAACCCTGTCATACTAGGAGAGATGATATTGAGATTATTTATGCGCATAGCTGTGTGAATTTCACAGTGAGATAGTATGACAAGTGCAGATCTCTGATTTTCGAAATCCATCAAGTGTTCATCATAATTCTTCATTCACATTTCTTATTTCAGACTTCTACTGACCAACATAATTAGACACCTAATTCTACTTCTGGAAGACTCGTGCATTAACTTAGACTCAAAGATTTGTACCTGTCATACTATCTTAATGTGAAATCCACACAGCTATGCACATAAATAATCTCAATATCTTCTCTCTCCTAGTATGATAGGGTTAACTCATATAACAGGCCAAGTTAGTTATCTTTCAAAAACTTACCCATTCACACGAACCTCCTTCGACTCTCACCACCTGAATAACTTCATCTATATGATTCCATTAAGGAGAGTCATGATATCTCCTTCTAGGCGAATCCATAGTTAATGCACATCCTAAACAATCTTAACACAATATTTTCTTTCTTGAAAAATATTATGTCTTGATTAAAAATTCATATTCTAAATCTCACAATAATCAAAATCACACAATTAAATCATACCAAAGTTTAGAATTTGAAAACACACAAATATTCATCCAATAATCACATAAATATCTAATTAAATAATTTTTCAATTAAATATACATAAAATAAAATTTTACATAATTTATAATTAAAAACTATAAAATAGAAATAATGCAACCTTTTAAAAGAAAAAGATAAAAATTCCAATTCTAAGTTTTTTTTTTTTTTTTTTTTTTTTATTTTTAAAAAAAGTTTATTTTTTATTAAAATTATTTTTTTTTGATGGAAAATAGTTTTGTTCAAAAGGAAAATATCTTACATTAGGGGAAATGAAACACAGAAAAACACAAAATTA
>Ga0123342_1009232_pt1 | contig 11923 bp, 4 predicted proteins | sample Turbeawhitnodule_FD_89960 | JGI IMG/M metagenome (GOLD analysis project Ga0123342, IMG submission 89960) | Root nodule microbial communities of legume samples collected from Mexico - Turtle bean Mexico white nodule | ecosystem: Host-associated > Plants > Roots > Nodule | place: Mexico: Nepantla... | reverse complement strand
TAGACGGTCTAGGCTTCCTCCTAGACGCTCCTTGTGTAGCCGCCCCTCCTCTTGTGCTAGACGCTCCCCTCTTGAGTCTAGACGCTCCTCACATGGTTCTAGACGGTCTAGTCTTGGGTCTTGGCTTCCATGGTGAGGTGAGCTTGGCCCTCCTCCATTACAACAACAACAACAAGGTCTTCAAGCTTTCCACTTGGATTTGGAGACATCAAAGCATCTTGTTCAACAATCTGATCTTTCAGGTCATATGAATTTACCTTGTCATATGAGATGATAAGATATTTAGATGTTTATGCACATGACTGTGTGGATTCACAGTGAGTAATATGACAGGTGTAGGTCTCAGGATTCTAATTTCAATACACGAGTCTTCTGAAAGTAGAGTCGAGTGTCTATGTGTTGTGAGTCAATAGAAGTCTAACATGAGAAAGATGAATTGTGAAATTTTGATGGACACTTGATGGTTACGTGGAAATGCAAGAGAATTTATGGATTTATGTGAATATTTAAAATTATATTTATATTAAAAGTTTTTTAAAATAACTAACTTACCCTTTGCTTTGTTTTATGGTTGTTTTCTTTAATATGTGATAATCGTGTATTTACACAGGAGCAGATGATGTTACAAGTGATAGAACTCCTTAGTGAGAAGCTGAAAGAAGAAAATGTTTATTTTAATTTGGATATTTTGTTTTAATCTTATGTAAATATTGAAAATCCCTATGAAGAGGGATATATAATTTGAAACATTGTATGATTTTGGTTATTAGATGTGAGAAAATATAGGAATGTTAGAAAATAAATGCACATAATACCTCTTGAATAAATGATTGTGAAACTCGTAATTCATATCTCATTTTGTTCTTTTTTAATACTTTTTTTTTTATTTTTGTAAATTTTATTATTCTCATGATAATTATATTTTGTTATATTGTATATAATCATTATATATTATTATGCGTATATACACTCTATTAATCATGTTACGAGGTCAAACTTTGTGGACTTCTCGCAATAATTTAGGAAAAACAAAGAATGTCTATTAACATTATAACAAGAAAGAAATAAGGACGTAAATGATTAATAAGAAATACTATTTAGTTTTACTATATGAATAATATAACTATTTTGCAAGTTTATAATTTTTATGTTCAAGATTTTAAACTTCAATTATTTTAGAAAGAAATTTCAAGATTTTAAAATATTTTAATTATTTTATGCTTGAAAATTATGAATCTCATATATTATAAAGTTTATAAACAAATAATTGAATTGATAAAATATGTTATTGATAATAAGAATATGATTTTTATTATTTAAATTTTCATTTTATTTTGAAAAAAAAGATTTGTATATGCTCTGTATAAATGAGTTTTTGGAATCATAACATAAAAATATCCAAAAGGTTAATTCTTGAAATGTTACTTTCTTAAATATAGGAAATATGATTTTTATTTTTTATTTTTTTTAAATTAAAATTTTCATTTTATCAAATATTTATCTCGTATAAATTGAATAAAAAGACTTTAATATCTAAAAAGTCAATTACTTAACAATTAATAATATAATTTTTTTAATTTAACTATGATTTTTTTTATATTATTAAAAGAAAGTTATCAAAATAGTCTTTTTAAAACATTGTAAGAATAATTTTCTAATTTTACAATTTTTTTAAGAAAATATCACATCACCATTGTCATGTATTTTTTGTTAAATAAAATAATAAAACTTATATTTTAGAAAAATAAAATATATGAAATTTATTTATTTGAAAAGATTCACTTCATATTTTATATTGTTATTTACTTTATAAAAATTAGGTGCATCTATTATAACAACAAAAGTCATTTTCGAATAGGATGAAGTGGACAGTTTTATTGAAGGGTTAAAAAAGAACTCTTGAACATGTATTGTAATCTGGCGGGTTTTCAAATAATTATTTTTCTTTTTGGAATTTGTTTTATTGGAAATATAAGACCTTTTCTCAAAAATCTTTATAGCTTGCTGTTTCATTTTTATAATTTGTTTTATCATTCTAAAGAGAAAAGAAGGCTTCTGATATATTTGCTATATAAATTATTTCCACAAATATTATTTATTTCTGCTTATCAGAATTAGTTGAGTGAAATTAATGTCGAGAACTTCGATCCATTTTGCAACAACACCGGCCAAATGTTAATAATGAAAAATAAATTAATAGTATTTTTAATGTTAATGGGTCATCGTAGAAAAAATTGGATATTTAGAAACTTAAAAATCACAATTATAGAGAAGTTGAAATCTTTTTTTTTTTTTTTATGTATGACCAATAATTAAAAAATATATATATTTTCAGTAAGTGTATTAACATTTTATTATATTAATATATATATAATTTTATATTTTTATGGTTTTATTACTTGAATAATTAATTTAAAAAAGAGAATAATATAATTTAAAAAATATATCTAATTTTATAAAAATAGTATTAAAAACTTATAAAATCATTATTTTTAAAAGGAGAAGTTATTTAGTAATTTTGAAATAAGGAGAAATTATTTAATTATTTATTTTAATAAACAAATAAATAATTTTTTATTTATTAAATAGTCAAATTGTCACTACAAGAAAATCTTTAAATAATAACCAAATTTCGAAACACAAAATAATTAATCATTCATTATATTGACTAAATTAGATATTATCTTATAGATTGAAAAAATATTGATATGATTTCTATTAATTAATAAAAAGTTATGAGATGATTTATAAATTGATATCTAAATTAACTACAAAGTTTTAATTACTAACTACTTTATATTCTAAATTAGTCTCTATTATACTAATAGTTAAAATGTTGATAACTAATGGTTAGATATTAATTTAAAAAATATTTTATAAATTTTTATTAATAATAAAAATTATTTTAGATACTATTAATTTTTTTAATTTATAAAATAATCTCTAATTTATTCCATATATTAACTAATTATTTTGATTTTTAAAATTAATTTTTATTTAATATTTTTTTATAATTTTTTAATTAAAAGATGTTAAGAATTAAATAACTTCTTTTATTCACATACATGTTATTTTTAATATAATTATCTTAAAACTTTTGAATATTTTATTCTAATAATGTAAATTTCTCCCTTAACTCGTTATATTTAAAAGTAAAGGCTGAATTTCTTTTATATTAGATCAAAATAATATATGTTTGAGAACTCTTAAAATTTGGAAACTTTCACTAATTAGAGACCTTGTATTATACCATTTTTTCTATATTTTTTTATTCTAGACAGATATTTTTCATTCTCTAATATATTATAGAACATGAGATTTGTTGAGATTTATAATTTATTGTCACAACAAATACTAACATCAACAACCCATTACCAATAAGTGATAACAAATACTATCTTTTAAAAACCAAGTACTAACCATAAAAAATTGAATTTTAAGGACATTTTTCTTTTGAAAGGGTTAGAACCAAAAAATTTAAATATATTAAAGTTTATTTATTTTAAATTGAAATGGTTAAAAATAATACCATATCACAATATAAACTAACTATTGCAAATCTAAATTTTTTTATCATAAATTTTATGGTATTATAATTTATATATTTTATTTCAAAATAGCTTATATGTGAAAATATTTATTTATTAGTTTAAAAGTGAGATTTAACATAAGTTTTAATTAATTCAGAGTATATACTTTGTGAAAATCAAACAGATAATTTACACATCAACCTAACGCGGACCAAACACTTAAAAAAATTATATATATAAGAGAGAAGAAAAAACAAAATAAAAATTGAGATTTCAATTTTCACACTTTCATCGATCTTTCTTCAGAAATCAAAACCTTCGTAGTTAAGGAAGACCAATTGGTATTCATCACATATAATCTCATTCTCTTTCTCTATTATTCATTCACACGAATTTTTTTTTTGTAGTTCAATTTAAATTGATAAAAAAAATCGGAACCTTAAAGTTCCAAGCTAGCTGTCTTCAACAAAACTCACTGCAATTCTCTGTTTTTGGTTTCTGGGATTTTGTTTTCTTGTGATTTAGGGTTTGATCCTGATCGAAACCTACACCATGGCCATGTTCGATTCCCTCTTCAACAAAGGTTTTAAGGCTGCCAAATGGTACTGTTTGCTTATTTTGTTTGATTTTGTATGTAATCTGGGTGTTTTATTTTTCTTATTGAAATTGTATTTTTTTTATACTTTGAAATGGCTGGGTTTAGTGGATTAATTGAGATAGTTTGTATTCCTGAATTTTCCCCTTTATCTACTTACTAAGTAACTGGGTATTGTTTATGTTATTTTTGTGCTTTAATTGTCAAGTATGGACTATGCGACTGTGTTTCAGTTTGATTTAAATGATTCAGTTTATTGCATAGCTCATTTGAACCAATTTAAAAATTGCCGGAAATTGTGACTGCAATTGCGGGTTATCCCAAAAACCTTGATGTTGTGACCGAAATTGCGGTGGCAGGCAGATTGTTTTTATAAAACCTTGATCTGGACAACAGTTCTTTTGTGGTGTTTAATCATTTTATTATTTTTATCACTGGTGTCGTTGCTGCTGCTTTCATTATTGTATGTTTGGTGTTTAGTTTGTAATTGATCTGTTTGCAAATGTTCATCCTTTCAGTAAAACTCTTCTGAAACTGACAATTCCGCGAATAAAGCTGTTAAGAAACAGAAGAGAGAATCAGTTGAAGAATATGCGGCGTGACATTGCCAAGCTACTTGAGACTGGCCAAGAAGCCACAGCTCGTATTAGGGTAAGCCTGCATATGATGTTTAATGTTTTTCTTTTTTAATTTGAGTATTTTAAGCCAATGGTTGAGGACGGGAAGAAAATCATTTTGGTACTTTTTCTTTGGTAGTTCTGTTCTTGATGAGGTCATATGTGCAGGTAGAACACATTATCAGAGAGGAGAATATGATGGCTGCTCAAGAAATCATTGAACTCTTTTGTGAACTTATTGCTGTCCGCCTTCCAATAATTGAATCTCAAAGGTAGTCTAGAGATGAAACAGAAATCTGCCTGACTAGCTTAGTTTCTGTCTGAATTTGTGTGATATGCCCATTTTAATTTTGCATTCAGGTTAGTTTAGTTATTAGTAAATCTTGTGTTGATGAAACTGTTAGTATGTTATTCAGACTGAATTTCACAAAAATGTTACTTTGTTCTACTGGTCTGACTAACCAGTTACTGGGAGGATCAATTTGTTTGTAGTCAAGACCTACAGTAAGCAATGTAAAAGCATTAAACTAAGAAGAAACGATGATTTTTTTCAGCATTTTGGTTGAGGGAGTGTTTGAACAAATTTATCAATCAATTGGTAAATGATTGGGATATAATTTTGTGATTGCAGTGTCCCAATGCCTGTGACACTCAAATGAAAAATCTACTGAAAACTATAAAATGAGTCATGCCCTGGTGTTTGGACAGTGAAGTGCCAACGAGAACAAAAGTAATTGTAGCAGAGATAAGAATACTGAGGTGATTGAGTGGATCATTGGAAATACAAGAAAATGTAAAATTACAAATGATTTATATCAATGACATTCTGAGTAGCCCTTATTGATGATGGAACTTTGTAAGGTGATCTGGTTGTGTGAGAAGAAGACCAACAGAAACACTAGTGAGAAAAAGGGGTTGAATTAAAAATAATGAGGTAGACTAGAGGAAGACCTAAGAGAAGTCATATAACCATTAAAAAAAGCTTGCTAGAAGTTTTGCTGAAAATTTTCTTTTTGATATAATTCAATGGTTCATCTAGTAGATTTTATTTGCAACCACAACCACTTTTAATGTCTTAAGAAACTATCCCAATTATCATGATCATTAGCTGTGAGAACATCACTTCTTTTGTTAACTTTTGTACTACCCTAATTATCAAATATTACTGCCACATAGTTCTACAAGTGATGATTCCCTATGGTTTTCAATTGCTGTTCTAATCTTCATATAATTTGTATTATTTGCTATTATTATCATTAAATAGACTGGGAATTTTGCTTATCATCTTTTTGAGAGTGTGATGATAAGTCGGAAAAAGTGGCCAATGGATTTTTAGCATTATTTAGTACTTGTTGTTTTTTAAAAAGTGCATGTTGTGATTAAGACCATGATCATTCTTGTAACGAAAGTATAACTATAAAATATCAATCATTATTCTCTAATTATGAATGTTCACAATATTTTCAGGGAATGTCCCCTTGACTTGAAGGAAGCTATATCTAGTGTATGTTTTGCTGCACCGAGGTGTGCGGATCTGCCAGAGCTGTTGCAGGTTCAGATGCTATTTGCTGCCAAATATGGGAAGGAATTTTTATCTGCTGCAACTGAGCTCAGGCCAGACTGCGGGGTTAATCGCCAGGTTCCATGAATTTTTCATGTTATTAAAAACTTTTCTTCTCTTGTACTAAACTTTTTATACAAAAAGCCATTTTATTTTCATGACATTCTCCATGTGAATTTCAATTGCAGTTAATAGAGCTACTTTCAATTCGTGCACCTTCACCAGAAAAGAAACTGAACCTTCTGAAAGAAATTGCTGTTGAGCATGATTTAGAATGGGACCCGGCTGCTTCAGAAACTGAGTTCTTTAAAAAACATGAAGATTTATTGGTAAGTTTTAGGTTGTAATGACTAGCTAGAAAAATACTGGCAATGATTTCCCAACACACCACTATCTTACATTATAAGTCCTTTCCTTTTCAGAATGGCCCCACCCAATTCTTTAGTGGGTCTAAGTTGCCCCTTCCTGATGAAAAGCCCCAGGAAGAGATGTACTCTTCTCATGAAACACCCAATAAAGAAGAACCTGATTCTGATTCTGGCTCTGATACATTAGAATTTCCTGAAGTTCCTAAAGTATCAGTACGGCCAAACGCAAATGTTGCCACAGCTCCTGAAATTGTTACACATCTGACTATGGAACCCCTTGAAGTTGATCTTGATTCATCAAGCAATTCTGGAGATTTTGAAGATGTCAAGCAGGAGCAAGTTGAAGATAGATCAACAGTTCACAAAAATGAACTCCATACTTCAATTGCCAAAGAGAATATACAGTTTGTGCCATTCATCTCTCCTCCAGCATTATCGTCTGGATCATTTTCTGCAAGACCTAGTGACTCTTCTCCCACCTTTTCAAGCGCAAAATCAGAACCCAAAGTGGACTTACAGGATGTGTTAGCTGCTGCCCATGCTGCTGCAGAAACTGCTGAACGTGCAGCAGCTGCAGCTCGCACAGCAGCTAGTCTTGCTCAAATCCGAATTAATGAGCTGACTAAGAAGAGAAGTGATGAACATGTATCCGACAGTAGCTCCGAGAACCCATTTTATGCTGGTGGTGATAATGAATCTCCAAAAAAGGATAAGCATTTCACCGAGCAAAATTCTGCAGGTAACTCTGATGTCCATAATAGAAAAGATCTTGAACATTACCAGGATCATTATACTTCCCCAGACTCTCATTCATCAAGTTTTCCTTCCTTTAACACACTCAAGGAAGATTATGATTCCTCCCCGCCCAGTAATCATGTACTGAATGACAACTTCTCTAGTCACCAGCCCAAGAGATTACCTTCAATGGATGACGACTCATACTTCTCATACCCCAACCTGTTTACCTCTCAAAACTCTAGTGTTGGATCTCAGACACATTCAGATCATAGCCGTTCCCCTCATGATCTGTGATGAAGAATTATCATCCGGCCACACATTTCCTTATATGAGAATCTTAAGTCTTGCTCACGAGTGTGTTTTATACCTGCAGTAAGTACTTTGTTTTTTCATATTTTCGAAGAGCATGCAATCCCTGGCTTTGTTGTCTCCACAGTGGATACTAAGGCCGGCTTTGTACAATGACGGGTACTGCCACTATGTAATTGCTTTAGTTCAGAAGCGTTACTGTTTGTGGCCGTGGCTGCAATCGCTGTATAAATCTTATAGTGTTGGAATAAAAGCAGTAAGCTTCATTTTTATTTACATTTTTTGTTTCAAGGAAAGCAAGACAGCAGATATACGAGTTATGTCACTGGAGGATATTAGACCTGTAATACATGTAGAACTTCATTTGTAATTTTGTGAGATGGTGGCATGAGTGTGGAATATATCATTTCATTAGTTTTTTTCATGATGTTTTCTATCAAATGAGTTTCATTGTTCATATTTCTTTCCAAATGTGTTAGATATGCATCATTTGACAATAAATTATTCTTAATTTTCCAAGTCTCTTAATCCTTAAAATGGTTCAAAATATTACAGACGCGAGACTAGCAAAGATCTTATCATGGTCATGGAAGCATGTATGCATTTTCATTGAAATTTTAATGGATAATGATGCTGGAAATTATTGTGTGTATGTGTGTATATTTTATATTCGTAGTTGAGGTTTTAGGTGTAAATGCAATTTATTAGACTTCAAACAATACTTATAACATAATCAAGGTGTAGCGTGATAGTGGAAGTAAATCTTGGTTGAAGAAATTGGATCTGACCACTTGGTTGATCTGATTATAAGGCTCAAAATTAGATAAATCTAAAATGATTTGATGTATGATATGGATTGTGTTCAACATTTATGATCGATCTTAATTTAATTTATTCTAGTTAAAATATGGGTAAATATCTTACATCTTTCGAAATACCAAATTATTCTTGATAGTTTTGATAGAGTAGTTCTAGAATAAGGGATGTTTTTGTAAGTAAAAGATGTTTTTGAAATAGGAAATCATTTCAGAATATCCTTTCTATAATACATTTTTTCACTATCAAAATGATAAATGTAGAATTTATAAAGTGTATTATGAAAATGATATTCTGAAATGGTTACGGAATGGAATGTCCCTATGAACTACCCTTTTCAAAATGCACGGAATATTTTAAATATTTATTATTTAAATAAAAATATTATAATAATAAATTTATATATCAAAATTAAGAATTATTGTAGAGTAAATTAAAATTATAAATCAAAATTACATCAATTATTGAAGTATTAGTAAAGAATTAAGAAAATCAAATCGATCAATTATTCCATTATTAGTAAACAATTAAGAATACATAAAAAAACAAAAATAAAAAATTAACCCAAATTACAAATAACATTGTGTATTATATTTATTGTCATTATATTTAGATAGATCTTTTCTCAAATTTAAAAGCCAAGGTAGTTAGTAAAAAATTAAGAAAAATCAAATCGATCAATTATTCAATTATTAGTAAACAATTAAGAATACATAAAAAAACAAAAATAAAAAATTGACCCAAATTACAAATAACATTGTGTATTATATTTATTGTCATAGCAATGTATAAATATATTTAGATAGATCTTTTCTCAAATTTAACAGGCAAGGTAGGCTTGATCCATAAATAGTAAAGTTTTGTTGTTTGTTGTCAATCATTGTGCTTCAGCTTTTTCTTTATCAAATTGGCAAGGGGTGTTTTATAGCTTGAGCATTTTCTTGTTCATCAAATTGGCAATGGGTGTTTTGTAGCTGCAAAATATAAAGCATACAGAATCTTTTAGATACAATATCCATGAGGTAATCATATATTCATAATCTTATAAGTCATATATTCATGTAGTTGTCTTATAGATGTTAACCACATAGAAAATGGTAAACACATTGTTCCAAAAACAGCAAGCCAGAACTTAAATGTATACACCTACATGTATGCATAATATTGTAACTCACTGTATGTATTCTCTTTTCATATTATTAAATAAAGACTTTTGACATAGTAAATTGTAACATAACGCAATATCTCATTAATTATAGGAAATACTATTATAGAATAAATATGCACTTCATTACTTGTGACCAAGTGTATTTAAGGCTCAATTCAGACAACAATTTTTCAACAATTTCATGGGAAATGTAAATAAATTCCATAACAAAAGAAGTTATGTATTGTTAAATTCAAAGCTTTATAACAGAAAATATACTCAGTAAAAGAACAAAACATACTAAAAGAGAAATAGGGTCTTATGTTGTAGAGCTTAATAATAAAGCATTAACAAATTAGAAATGTAAAACACAAAACCCACCAGATTCTGCTAATATGGAGAAAGGAAGAAAGCTAATCTGAAACAAAGGATGGAAGAGCAAATGTTTGCAACAAAGGTTGTTTCTCTGCTGGAAAAAACATGGCTTTGCTTTGAAGATAGAAATTGAAAGAGATGAAAAGTGAATAATGAAATGGGAAGTAAGATTAGAAAACCCAATGGTTTATTTGGTGTGTCCAGAAAGTTCCAGTACCTACCTTTTTTATTTATCATTATTATTTTACGTAAAATACTTTTGAAATTGATTTTATTTTAATTTGAAAATTTGGAAATTTTATTCAGTTTGATTTTGATGATTAATTTTTTGACTTTTTAAAGTGTCTGTAATATTATTTTAATTTTGGCAAATAAATTTAAAAAGTAATTTGTTCAAATAATTCGAAATTTCGTACAATACTTCGATGGTATATAACATTTCATAGATAAAAAAAAGTTAAACTAAAATTTAATAGACAATTTACTATATTTAATTATCATTGTTATAATTATAATAATTAATATAAATTACAAATTGTTAATAAAGACAAATTTACTTCAAATGTGAATCATTCAAATTTAAAATAAATATTAAATATAGTAAATAAATATTAAAGCATTCATGAGCAGATTACATTAGTTTACATTGTAAATAGTACAGGTATTATAAAAGAAAAAGAGGAACTAATTAATTGTCCCCAAAACATTTAAATTATAATTATAATGATGGTCATTCAAAAGTTTTTGAGATCCAATAAAAATAATATAGGTAGATTTTATTGTTGTCCACGAACTTCATCATGTGGATACATCTCCAAAAAGATCTTGAACTAATATCTGCAATTAAAAAAAATTATGTAAAAAATATAATTAATTACATTATAGAAACACATTTAAAGTAAATAGTATAAAAGAATATGTTTGTTCCTTAAGGAACATGATTTAGGTATGAAGCATATTGAATTATGCGACCACCTTCTTTGCTAGAAATTGAAATCAAATATATGAAATATATAATGACAAAGGATGAAATATTAATTAAAACATATAGTGCTCATACAAACGAAAGAAATTTAAAAGTTCATATAACAAAAGTCTAACTGTATGCCAAAACAGGTGAAAAAAATCAAAATATAATACATTACTGAGTGATTAATAATGAACAATATAATAACAAACCCTATTGCAGAATATATTAAAACCTATTGAATACCAGATAAAAAATAATGAAAAATTTCTAAGTGTAATGTACTGCCAATGGTTATAGTGTTAAACATCATATGTAACAATGCTAACACATTATAAACACGTCTGATAATGAATGAAAGTTTGAAGTAAAGCATAGAACAAATAAAAACAAATATATTCAGATAAACATTAAACATAATAACAATAAAATAAACATAAACATTAATAATAATAAACTGTTCTGGTTTCCAACAAAGGGAAACTTAAGTAAACCACAAAAGGTAACTTTTTTCTCCTTTCAAAACAAAAGAAAGGATTATCCAAAAAAACATTAAGAAATATAATTATAGAGTTTGGGCTGTCTTTTATAATGACTTTTCATGAGTAGCAGAACCTTGATATCAGAAGAAGGCATCATCATATGACATTCAAATATAATTGTGTCGTCTTCACGGAAGGAATGAAGACTACAATTTTTTTTTCCAGCCACTCCCAAGCTTGATGTTTGTTCAAGGAAACCTTCCTCTTAACACTTTGCATTGAACATCATGTAGCAGTCCATGTAGCGTAACGTTTCTGAATTTCGTTTTCAAAAGATATTCCGCAAATCCACCGCGGAGATCCTTCAACAAAATAAGAGTAAGTATTGAAGAAAAGCAATAGAATATAAACAAAGCAT